>Ga0272446_1000822_pt1 | contig 47276 bp, 45 predicted proteins | sample YNPCB0061_FD_194587 | JGI IMG/M metagenome (GOLD analysis project Ga0272446, IMG submission 194587) | Hot spring microbial mat communities from Yellowstone National Park, WY, United States - YNP-CB-006-1 | ecosystem: Environmental > Aquatic > Thermal springs > Hot (42-90C) > Sediment | place...
ATCGTAGTCGGGGCGGAGGGGAAGCGGCTGACCCATGGCGAGGCTCCATTGCTCGCCCCGTTGAATCAGATCCCGCCCGCGTCGGGGAATCCCTCTCGTGAGTCTCGTTCAGAAAGACTTGGTATGATAGGTCGTCACCGCCTTCGCCACTTCGAGGAACAGCGCATGCAGCCGCTCCGGCGGCGGCATGTCGCGCAGGTAGCGGTGCTCCGCGTCGCGCTTGAACCACGGGAAATACACGTGCTGGTCGCGCATGAAGTGCCACGCCCAGAGGATGTGGCCCGCGTGGGAATCCGGCGTGATGGCGGGGGCGTAGACGCGAAGGATCTCGTCCAGCGCCTCCGGCGTGTACAGGCCGAAGCCGTCGAGCACGATCCGCCGCACGCGCTCCGGGCGCGTCAGCGCGATATGCGTCGCGATGCGCGCGCCGGTGTGCGCGCCGTAGAAATCCGCCTGCGCGATGCCCTCCGCGTCCAGCACGCGGCAGAGGGCATCGGCGAAATCCGCGATCTCCGGCACCTGCTGCGCGGGCGGGCAGGAATCTCCGTTGCCCAGCGTGTCCGGCGCGATCACGCGGCGGTCGGCGCCCATCGCGTCCACGAGCGGCTCCAGCACCAGCGCGGAGAAGGGCGAGGGATGCACCATGACGAGCGGCACGCCGCCCTGCCCGGCCGCGCGCCAATGCACTTGGCCTTCCGCGATGGTGGTGAAGCCGCGCCGCGCCATCGGTCATTCCCTTCCTGCCTGTGTCGCGCCACTCTGCACCCATGACCCTGGTTTCGGCACCCCTGCAGCCCGACGCGACGCTCTACGGCGCGTTCCCCTGGCGCTTCTTCGGCCGCAGCATGACGGTGCTGGCGGAATGCGACGCCGCCGCGGTGGCGGCGCTGGTGCCCGCGCCGCTCGCCCCGCACGGCCCGCCGATCGTGCGCTTCTCCGTGCATGACCTGACCTGCGACCTCGGCTTCGGCCGCGCCTGGGCGCTCGCCAACCCGCACCGCGCGCGGCTTCGCGAGGCGGTGGTCGGCATCGCCGTGGAACACGAGGGCGTGGTCGGCCACTGGGATCCGTTCCTTTGGACGGACAGCGACGCGGAATGCGCCGTCGGGCGAGAGATGTACGGGTGGCCGCAGAGGATGGGCACGCTCGCCGTCACGCTGCCCGATCCGTTCGGCGGCTTCGCGCCGGGCGACGTGGTGTCGGGGCGCGTCGCGCGCCTCACCGACGCGGTGTTTCGCGCCGACATCGTGCTGGAACGCGAGGGCGAGCCCGAGGTGCCGCAGCCGCCCTTCACCGGCTTCTACACCGAGCGCGTGCTGCCCGACCCGGCGGCGCGCCGCGTGGTGCGCGAGCTGTTCTTCAGCGAGATGGCGGCGCTGCGCCATGGCGAGGCGATGACAGGCCGCGCCGAGATCGCCGTGTTCGCGCCGGAACTCGCGGCGCTGACGCCGCGCGCGATCGCCGGGCGCGTCGGCGCGATCGCGTGGGTGAAGGAAGGCTCGCGCCTCGTCGCGCGGAGCGAGGAGGGATTCTGACGCCGCGGCACGCGGCCGCCCCGCCACCCCCGCATGCCGCGGCCGGCGCGCGGACCAGGCCCGCGCACCGCCGCCCGCCTCAGGACTCCAGCCGCACGCCGGTGATGCGGATCATCTCCTGCCAGCGCGCGATCTCGGCGGCCTGGAACGCCGAGAACTACGCCGGCCCCTGCGGCGTCAGGGTGAAGCCCGCGTTGCGCAGGCGTTCGGCCACCGCCGCCTCGCGCAATGCGGCGAGCGCGGCGTCCGCCAGGGCGGCGACCGCCGGCGACGGCGTGCCGGCCGGGGCGAACAGGCCGAACCAGGCATCCACGAAGGGCTCCGGCTGGCCGGCCTCGGCCGCCGTCGGGATGGCCGGGAAATCGGCCAGCCGCGCCGGCGCGCCGATCGCCAGCCCCTTGAGCCGCCCGTCGCGCAGCAGCCCGGCGATGGTCGGGAAGGTGGAGGTGTAGAAATCCACCTGCCCCGCAACGGTCGCCGTCGCGGCCGGCGCGGCGCCGTTGTAGGGCACATGCACCGCGCGCATCTGCGTGCGGCGCACCAGCGTCTCCGAGATGACGTGCGACGCGGACCCGGCCTGCGACGACGCGTAGGTCAACTCCCGCTGCCGCCCCGCCGCGATCAGCTCCGCCAGCATGTTGAACGGGCTGTTGCCCGCGACGACGAGGCAGTGGTGCACGGACGCCAGCCGCGCGACGGGCGCGAAGCTGTCGCGCACATGGTAGGGCAGCCGCGGCATCATCCACTGGTTCGACGCATGCGTCTGGTTGTGGCCGAGCACCAGCGTGTTGCCGTCGGCCGCGCTGCGCGCCGCCGCCTCGGTGCCGATGACGCCGCCCGCACCGGCGCGGTTCTCGATCACCACGGGCCGGTTCAGCGTCACCCCCATGCGCTCGCCGACGACGCGCGCCAGGATGTCGGTCGGGCCGCCCGGCGGGGCGGGCACGATGATGCGGAGCGTCGCGGCCTGGGCGGCGGCCGGCAGGGCGAGCAGCGCCGGCGCGGCCAGGATGATGCGGCGTGTGGGCATGGGTGGTCCTCCCTCTGGTGGTGCTGTGGTGTCGCGGCGGCCCGGCACGGTCAAGGGCAGGGCGTCAGGCGGCGGCCTCGGCCCGTTCGGAGAGCGTCAGCCATTCCTCCTCGAGCGCCGCCGCTTCGCGCGCGATCTGCGCCTGCCGGCTGCCGGCGAAGGCGATGTCCTTCGGCGTCAGCCGCGCGGCACGCTCGGGGTCCGACAGTTTCGCCTCGATCAGCCGCGATTCCGCGTGCAGCCGGGCGAGCCGCGCCTCGATCTCGGCGATGCGGGCCTTGATGGGCGCCAGCGCCGCGCGCGCCTCGGCCCGCGCGCGGCGGTCGTCCGGCTTCGCGGCGGCGGGCTGCGGGCGCGCCGGCGCGGCGCGCTCGGAGAGCCACGCCTTGTAGTCCTCGAGGTCGCCGTCATAGGCGCGCGCCGTGCCGTCGGCCACCAGCACCAGCCGGTCCGCGACCAGCCCGATCAGGTGCGGATCGTGCGTGATCAGCAGCACCGCCCCGCCGAACTCGGCCAGGGCGCGGATCAGCGCGTCGCGCGCGTCGATGTCGAGGTGGTTGGTCGGCTCGTCCAGGATCAGCAGATGCGGCGCGTCACGGGTGGCGAGCGCCAGCAGCAGCCGCGCCTTCTCGCCGCCCGACAGCGAGGCGACCGCGGTCTCCGCGCGCTCCGCATCCAGCCCGAAGCGCGCGAGCTGCGCGCGGCACTCCGTCACCGTCGCCCTCGGCAGCGCCGCCTGCATGTGAGAGAGCGGCGTGCCGGAAAGATCGAGCTCCTCCGCCTGGTGCTGGGCGAAGAACCCGACCTTGAGGCGCGGCGTGCGGAACATCTCGCCCGCCAGCAGCGGCAGCCGGCCGGCGATCAGCTTCGCCAGCGTGGATTTGCCGTTGCCGTTGGCGCCCAGCAGCGCGATTCGGTCGTCCTGGTCCACGCGCAGGCTGACGTCGGAGAGCACCGCGCGGCCGCCATAGCCGGTCGCGGCGCGCGTCAGGGACAGGAGCGGCGGCGCGAGCTCGCCCGGATCGGGGAAGGCGAAGCGGGTCGGCGCCTCCTCCACCACCGCCTCGATCGGCGGCAGCTTCGCCAGCGCCTTCAGGCGGGACTGCGCCTGGCGCGCCTTGGTCGCCCTGGCGCGGAAGCGGTCCACGAAGGCCTGCATGTGCGCCCGCTGCGCGGCGATCTTCGCCGCCGCCGCCGCCTGCTGCGCCGCGCGCTCGGCGCGGATGCGCACGAACTCGGCATAGCCGCCGGGGGTGAGCGTGATCTTCCCGCGATCGAGATGCGCGATCGCATCCACGCAGGAATCCAGCATCTCCCGGTCATGGCTGACGATCAGGGCGGCGCCGCGGAACCGCGCGAGCCAGCCTTCGAGCCACAGGGTCGCTTCCAGGTCCAGGTGGTTGGTCGGCTCGTCGAGCAGCAGCACGTCCGGTTCCAGGAACAGCGCGCGGGCCAGCGCGACCCGCATCCGCCAGCCGCCGGAATACTCGGAGCAGGGCCGCGCCTGCGCCGCCGCGTCGAAGCCGAGGCCGGACAGGATCGCCCCCGCGCGCGCCGGCGCGCTGTCGGCGCCGATGGCCGACAGCCGGTCATGGATCGCGCCGATGCGGCCAGGCTCCGGGTGGGCGTCCAGCTCGGCCAGCAGCGCCGCGCGCTCGGTGTCGGCGGCCAGCACCGTCTCCAGCAGCGAGGCATCGCCGCCCGGCGCCTCCTGCGCCACATGCCCCATGCGGGCGCGGGCGGCGAGGCGGATCTCGCCCCCCTCCGGCTCGATCTCGCCCAGGATCGCCTTCAGCAGCGTGGACTTGCCGGCACCGTTGCGCCCCACCAGCCCGACCTTCCGCCCGGGGTCGAGCGCGAGCGACGCCTGATCCAGCAGCGTGCGGCCGGCGATGCGGATGGTGACGTCGCGGATGGCGAGGACGGTCATGGCGCCCGCCGTGTAGCGCGCCCGCCCCCTGCCCCGCCAGCCGGGGCTTGCGCGGCGGCGCGGGGCGGCCTATCCGCCCGACCGATTCCACGGCGCCCGCGGACCCGTCCCGGGCGCCTTGCCACACACGGAGCCCGTCATGGCGATCGAGCGCACCTTCTCCATCATCAAGCCCGACGCGACGCGCCGGAACCTGACCGGCAGGATCAACGCGATCTTCGAGGAGAACGGGCTGCGCATCGTCGCGCAGAAGCGCATCTGGATGAGCCGCGCGCAGGCCAAGGAGTTCTACAAGGTCCACGCGCACCGCCCGTTCTACAGCGAGCTCGTGGACTTCATGGTCTCCGGCCCGGTGGTCGTGCAGGTGCTGGAAGGCGAGAACGCGGTGGCGAAGAACCGCGAGCTGATGGGCGCCACCAACCCGGCCAACGCCGCAGAAGGCACCATCCGCAAGCTGTTCGCCGAGAGCATCGAGGCGAACTCGGTCCATGGCTCCGACAGCCCGGAGAACGCGGCGATCGAGATCGCGTATTTCTTCGCGGGCTGCGAGATCGTCGGCTGACCCGGCGCCGGCGGGGGGTCAGCCTCCGCCGACATCAAGCTTGTAGCCGAAGTGCGAGCGGCTGAAGCCCAGCCGCTCGTAGAACCGGTGCGCGTCCGTCCGCGACATGTTGGTGGACAGCTGCACCAGCCGGCAGCCGCGCGCACGGCACTCGTCCAGCGCCCAGCGGATCATCCGCGCGCCGAGGCCCTGGCCGCGCCGCGACGCGGCGACGCGCACCGCCTCGATCTGGCCGCGCCAGGCGCCCTTGTAGGAGAGGCCGGGGATGAAGGTGAGCTGCAGCGTGCCGACAACCGCGCCATCCTCCTCCGCCACCGCCAGCATCTGGTTCGGGTCGGCGGCGATGGCGGCGAAGGCGCGGATGTAGCCGGGGTCGAGCGGCAGGCCGGCATCCTCGCGCGCCGCGCCGAGCGCGTCGTCGGCCAGCATGGCGACGATGGCCGGAAGATCGGCCTCGGTCGCGCGGCGGAACGCGGTGCTCAGACGAGGAAGATCGCAAGCAGCACCAGCAGCGCCGCGGTGCCGGCGATGGCGTAGGTGGTGAACAGCCCGAAGCGCTCCCACGTCTCGGTCCGCTCGGCCAGGATGTCGGTATCCTTGACCGGGATGAAATCCACCTGCTGCTCCTGCTCGGCCACGGCCTTCCCCTTGGCGTCTGGTGTCAATCCGCGCTTGGTGTAGGCGGCGCGACGGGGCCGGGCAAGGGGTTGGCCAGCGCGGCGTCCGGGGCCGCGGCGCCGGTCATGATCGCCCGCCCGCCCTCGATCCGCACCCGGCCCGAGGCCAGCGCCGCCAGCGCCGGCGGGTAGATGCGGTGCTCCTGCTCCAGCACGCGGGCGGCGAGCGTCGCCTCGCTGTCGTCGTCCCGCACAGGCACGGCGGCCTGCGCCAGGATAGGGCCCTCGTCCACGCCCGCGCGCACGAGATGCACCGTGCAGCCGTGGATCTTCACGCCCGCGGCGAGCGCGCGGGCATGGGTGTCGAGCCCCTTGAACGACGGCAGCAGCGAGGGGTGGATGTTCACCAGCCGGTCCTGCCAGCGCGCGACGAAGCCCTCGGTCAGCACGCGGAGGAAGCCCGCGAGCGCGACGATCTGCACGCCTGCGGCCTCCAGCCGCTGGTTCACCGCCGCCTCGAACGCCGCGCGGTCGCCCTTGAAGGCGCGATGGTCCACGACGGCCGTCGGGATGCCTGCCGCCTGCGCGCGCCCGAGCCCCGCAGCGTCCGGCCGGTTCGACAGGACAAGCACGATGCGCGCCGGGTAGGACGGGTCGGCGGCGGCGGCCAGCAGCGCGGCCATGTTGGAGCCGCGGCCGGAAATCAGGATCGCGGTCGGCCGCCGCGTCACGCCGGCCAGCCGGCGGGCAGCGCGATGCGGACCTCGGCCGCGCCCTCGGCGCGCACGAGGCGGCCGAGGCGGTGCGCCGCCTCGCCATGCTGCGCCAAGAGCGCGAGGGCGGCGTCCGCATCCGCCTCGGCCACCACCAGCGCCATGCCGATGCCGCAGTTGAACACCCGGAGCATCTCCTCCGGCGCCACCTCGCCGGTGCGGGCGAGCCAGCCGAACACCGGCGGCACCGGCCAGCCGGGGGCGAGTTCGGCGGCGACCCCCGCGGGCAGCACCCGCGGCAGGTTGCCCGGCAACCCGCCGCCGGTGATGTGCGCGGCGGCCTTCAGCAGCCCGGCGCGGTGCAGCGCGAGCAGCGGCGCCACGTAGATCCGCGTCGGCGCCATCAGCGCGGCCCCGAGCGTTTCGCCCTCGGCGAAGGGCGCGGGGTCCGCCAACCGCGCGCCGGAGACCGCAAGGATCTTCCGCACGAGCGAAAAGCCGTTGGAATGCACGCCCGACGCGGCGAGGCCGAGCAGCACGTCGCCCGGCGCGATATCGGGGCGAGGCAGCAGCCGCCCGCGCTCGGCCGCCCCCACCGCGAAGCCGGCGAGGTCGTAGTCCCCGGCGGCGTACATGCCCGGCATCTCGGCCGTCTCGCCGCCGACCAGCGCGCAGCCGGCGATGCGGCAGCCCTCGGCGATGCCGGCGATGATCGTCGCGGCCTGCTCCACATCCAGCGCGCCGGTGGCGAAGTAGTCCAGGAAGAACAGCGGCTCCGCGCCCTGCACCACGAGGTCGTTGACGCACATGGCGACGAGGTCCTGCCCGACCGTGCCGTGCAGCCCGGTTTCGACCGCGACGCGCAGCTTGGTGCCGACGCCGTCGGTCGTCGCCACCAGCACCGGGTCGGCGAAGCCCGCCGCGCGCGGGTCGAACAGCGCGCCGAAGCCGCCGAGCCCGCCGAGCACGCCGGCGCGGGCGGTGGCGCGGGCGAGCGGCTTGATGCGCTCCACCAGCGCGTCGCCCGCGGCGATGTCCACGCCCGCGTCGCGGTAGGAGAGCGGCCCGGTCGGGCTGGTCATGGCGGCCTCGGATCGGCTATTCGGGTGGAGCCCGGCGCGGCGACGCCCGCCGGCCCCGGAGGGCGCGGAATGCACCATGTCTGGCCGATCGCCGCAACCGCCCTGGCGCTGGTCCTGGGCCTCGCCCCCGGCGCGGCGCTGGCGCAGGCGACGCCGCAGGCGGTGTTCGGCAGCGGCGCGGCCGCACCGGCGCTGCCGAACCTGGTGGAGCGCGGGGTGCCGGCGGAAGCGGTGGCCGAGAACGCGGTGCTGGCGCGGGAACGCGCGCTGGCCGCCGGGCAGCGCGAGGCCTATCGCCGCATCGCCGCCCGCGCCGGGCTGCCGCCCACGCTGAGCGACGCCGAGATCGACGCGCTGGTCGAGAGCCTGACGATCGAGGAGGAGCGCTCGACGCGCACCGGCTATTCCGCCCGCATCACCGTGGTGTTCAGCGGCGCCGCCATCGCCGCGCGCGGCCGCGGCGAGGCGCCGCCCCCGCCCGGCGGCGGCGTGGGAGGCCCGGCGGCGGCGGTGATCGAGGCGGCCGCCGCCTACGCCACCTTCCCCGAATGGATCGAACTGCGCCGGCGGCTCGCCGCCCATCCCCAGGTGGCGCGCGTCGAGATCCTGGCGATCGCGACCGACGGGGCGCGGCTGCGCCTGTCGCTGCGGGCCGCGCCCGAGGCAGCGGCCGAGGCGCTGGCCGGCAGCGGCCTGGCCCTGCAACCTGCGGAGGGCCGCCAGGGAATCGCCTGGCGCGTCGGGCTTGGCCGCGGCTTCTGACAGCGAAGCCGCGGCGCGGCAGGCCGGGCCGCTCTCGCTGCCCAACCTGATCACGCTGCTGCGCCTCTGCGCCGTGCCGGCGGCGGTGTGGCTGATCATCAAGGGGCGGCTCGATCTCGCCTTCTGGGTGTTCGTCGGCGCCGGGGTGTCGGATGCGCTGGACGGCTGGATCGCGCGGCGGTGGAACCTGCGCTCGGCGCTCGGCGCGCTGCTCGATCCGGTGGCGGACAAGGCGCTGCTCGTGTCGGTCTATGTCACGCTGGCGATGATCGGCGTGCTGCCGGACTGGCTGGCGATCCTGGTGGTGTTCCGCGACGCGCTGATCGTCGGCGGCGTCGTCGTGTTCTACCTGCTCGGCACGCCGCGGCCGATTGAGCCGATCCTGATCTCCAAGGCCAACACCGCGCTGCAGATCGGGCTGGCCGCGCTGGCGCTGTTCCTCGCGGGCTTCGGGCTGGAGGCGGCGGGGCTGCTCGAGGCGCTGGTGTGGGCCACGGCGGCCACCACCCTTGCCTCCGGCGCCGCCTATGTCTGGCGGGCGCTGGCGCGATGAGCCTGACCGCGCCGCGCCCGCCCGCGCCCCCCGCCCCGCCCGGGACGCCGCCGCAGGGGCCACGCGGCGCGACGCGCGCGCAGCGTCTCGGCCTCGTCCTCGGGCTGGTCGGCGTGCTGCTGTTCACGCTGTGGTATTTCTCGGCGATCCTGACGCCCTTCGTGCTGGCCGCCTGCCTCGCCTACTTCATGGACCCGCCGGTCACCTTCCTGCAGCGGCTCGGCGTGCGGCGGGCGATCGGCGCGCTGTTCATGATCGTCATGTTCTGCACGGTGGTGCTGCTGTTCCTGCTGCTGATCTATCCGCTCGTGGTCGGGCAGGTGACCATCCTGGTGCAGCGCCTGCCCTCCTATGCCGCCAGCCTCGGCACCGTGCTGCGCGAGGCGCTGCTGCGGGTGGAGGAGAGCCTCGGCCCGGAACTGATGGACGCGCGGCTGCGCGACCTCGCCATCCGCCAGGCGGGCGAGATGCTGCAGCTGGTCGGCAGCGCGCTGACCGGGCTGATCACCCGCGGCATCGCCCTGTTCAACCTCTTCGCGCTGCTGATAGTGACGCCCTTCGTCGCCTTCTACCTGCTGCGCGACTGGCCGGGCATCATCGGCCGCATCGAATCCTGGCTGCCGCGGCGCAACGCCGCCGTGCTGCGGCAGCTGGCGCTGGACACCGACCGCGTGCTGTCGGCCTGGCTGCGCGGGCAGCTGCTGGTGTGCCTGCTGATGGGTCTGTTCTACGCCATCGCGCTGACGCTGCTCGGGCTCGAACTCGGGCTGCTGGTCGGGCTCGTTGCCGGCATCCTGTCCTTCATCCCCTATGTCGGCACCATCACCGGCTTCGTGCTCGGCTTCCTGCTCGCACTCGGGCAGTACGGCTCCTGGCAGGGGGTGGTGATCGTGATGGGGGTGTTCGTCGTCGGCAACGTCATCGAGGGCTACATCCTGTATCCCCGGCTGCTCGGCGACCGGGTGCAGCTGCACGCGGTGTGGGTGTTCTTCGCGCTGTTCGCGGGCGGCGTGGCGTTCGGCTTCCTCGGCGTGCTGCTGGCGGTGCCGATGGCGGCGGCGATCGGCGTCGTCGCCCGCTACTGGCTGCGGAAATACCTCGAAAGCCCGCTGTATCTCGACCCGCCGCGGACCGGCTCATGACCGGCCCGGCGCCGCGGCAACTGCCGCTGCCGCTGGCGGTCGCCGCCGAGCCGCGCGGGCCGCTGCTGGCGGACTCCTCCAACGCGGCCGCGCGCGCCTGGCTCGACGACCCGGCGCGCTGGCCGCTCGGGCGGCTCTGCCTGTGGGGTCCGGAAGGGGTCGGCAAGAGCCACCTGCTGGCGGACATGGCCGAGGCGCGCGGCTGGCGCCTGCTGCGCGGCCCCGGTCTTCCCGCCCTGCCCGAACCCGGCCCGGCCGTGGTGGACGACGCCGATTGCGCGCCCGAGGAGCCGCTGTTCCACCTGATCAACGCCAACGCCGCGCGCGGGGCCCCGCTGCTGCTGGCCGGCCGCGCCGCGCCGTCGCGCTGGCCGGTGGCGCTGCCGGATCTCGCCAGCCGCCTCGCCGCCACCGCCGCCGTGGCCATCGAGGAACCGTCGGAGGCGCTGCTCGCGGCGCTGCTGGCGCGCGAGACGGCCGAGCGGCAGATCCGCCTGCCGGAGGCGACGCGCGCCTGGCTGCTGCGCCATCTCCCGCGCGAGGCCCGGGCGGTGCGCGCCGCCGCGCGGCGGCTGGACCGGCTGTCGCTCGCCCTCGGCCGCCCGCCGACCCGCGCGCTCGCCCGCGCCGCGCTGTCCGACCTGCCGGGCTTCGAGGGGATGCGGCGTGACGCTTCCGTGGCAGCGGACCGCGATGCCTCGCAGGCCGGGCCGCGGCTGGTGTAGGTTCCCGCAATGAACGTCGCCCTTCCCGTCGCGCAACCGCCCGCCGCCATCCGCCCGGACGATCCGGCGCGCTTCATCAACCGCGAACTCTCCTGGCTCGCCTTCAACGAGCGGGTGCTGGAGGAGGCGGCGAACCCGCGCCACCCGCTGCTGGAGCGGCTGCGCTTCGTCGCCATCTCCGCGTCCAACCTGGACGAGTTCTATTCCGTCCGCGTCGCCGGGCTGGTCGGGCAGGAGCGCGAGGGCGTGACGCGCCAGTCGCCCGACGGGATGAGCGTGCAGCAGCAGCTCGCCGCCATCCATGAGCGCGCGCAGGCGCTGATCGCCGGGCAGCAGGCGGCGTGGCGGGCGCTGCGCGGCCCGCTCGCCGAGGCCGGCATCGTGCTGGTGGAGCCGGGGACGCTGTCCGAGGAGGAACGCGCCTGGCTCGACACGCTGTTCATGGAGCGGGTGTTCCCGGTGGCGACGCCGCTCGCCGTGGACCCGGCGCATCCCTTCCCGTTCATCCCGAACCTCGCGCTCTGCATGGCCCTCAAGCTCGTGCGCGAGGAGGACGGCGGCACCATGCGCGCGCTGCTGCCGATTCCGCCACAGCTCGACCGCTTCATCCGCCTGCCCGCCGACGGTCGCGTCTCCCGCTTCCTGCTGCTCGAGGACCTGATCGCGCTGTCGCTGAAGCGCCTGTTCCCCGGCTTCATCGCGGCCGAGCAGGGGCTGTTCCGGCTGATCCGCGATTCCGACGTGGAGTTCGAGGAGGAGGCGGAGGATCTCGTCCGCTCCTACGAGACGGCGCTGAAGCGCCGCCGCCGCGGCCGCGCCATCCGGCTTTCGGTGGACGCGCGGATGCCGGCCGACATGGTGGCCTTCGTCGCCGAGCAGCTGGATGCCAAGCGCGACGGCGTCTTCGTGGTGGACGGGCTGCTCGGCCTTGCCGACCTCAAGTTCCTGATCGTGGACGACAGGCCGGACCTGCTGTTCACCCCGCACACGCCGCGCTTCCCGGAACGCATCCTCGATTTCGGCGGCGACTGCTTCGCGGCGATCCGCAGCAAGGACATCGTCGTCCACCACCCCTACGAATCCTTCGACGTGGTGGTGCAGTTCCTGCGCCAGGCGGCGCGCGACCCGAACGTGGTCGCGATCAAGCAGACGCTCTACCGCACCAGCCGGGACAGCCCGATCGCGCGCGCGCTGATCGAGGCGGCGGAGGCCGGCAAGTCCGTCACCGCCATGGTCGAACTCAAGGCCCGCTTCGACGAGGAGCGCAACATCGCGCTGGCCCGCGAGCTGGAGGCTGCCGGCGTCCAGGTCGTCTTCGGCTTCGTCGAGTTCAAGACACACGCGAAGGTGAGCCTGGTGGTGCGGCGCGAGGGCCAGGGGCTCCGCTCCTACGCGCATTTCGGCACCGGCAACTACCACCCGATCACCGCGCGCATATACACCGACCTCTCCTTCTTCACCGCCGATCCGGCGCTGACGCGGGATGCGGCGCGGCTGTTCAACTACATGACCGGCTACGCGCGGCCGGAGGCGATGGAGCGCCTCGCCTTCGCGCCGCTCACGCTGCGCCCCACCCTGCTCGCGCTGATCGAGCAGGAGATCCCCTTCGCCCGCGAAGGCCGCCCGGCCGGCATCTGGCTCAAGATGAACAGCCTGGTGGACGAGCAGCTGATCGACGCGCTGTACCGCGCCTCGCAGGCGGGGGTGCAGGTGGAGTGCGTGGTGCGCGGCATCTGCTGCCTGCGTCCCGGCGTCCCCGGCCTGTCGGACAACATCCGCGTCAAGTCCATCGTCGGCCGCTTCCTCGAGCACGGGCGGATCTACGTGTTCGGCAACGGCCACCGCCTGCCCTCGCGCCGCGCCCGCGTGTTCATCAGCAGCGCCGACTGGATGGCGCGCAACATGGACTGGCGCGTCGAGACCATGGTGCCGGTCGAGAACCAGACGGTGCACGCGCAGATCCTCGACCAGATCATGGTGGTGAACCTGAAGGACACCGCGCAGTCCTGGGACCTGCTGCCGGACGGCACCTACCGCCGCCGCGACCCGGGGCCCGAGCCGTTCTCCGCGCACGAGTACTTCATGACCAACCCGTCGCTGTCGGGCCGCGGCACTGCGCTGCACCGCACGCCGCGCGGCGCCGCGGGCATGCCACGGCGCGGCCGCCAGGACCGGGTGCGGGAGGACTGAGGGCGTGGACCTGCCGACACGCGCCCTGTCCTCCGAGGCGCTGCCGAACGCGCCGCGCGCGGGCGTGGTGGATCTCGGCTCCAACTCGGTGCGGCTCGTCGTGTTCGAGGGGCGCGGCCGCAACCCGCTGCCGATCTTCAACGAGAAGGCGGTGCTCGGCCTCGGGCGCGGGCTGCAGACGACGGGGCGGCTGAACCCGGAGGCGATCCTCCCGGCGCTGACGGTGCTTGCGCGCTACCACGCGCTGGCGGTGGCGATGGCGGCCGAGCCGATCGAGATCCTCGCCACCGCCGCGGTGCGCGACGCGGAGAACGGCCCGGACTTCATCGCCGCGCTCCGCCGGCGCCTGCCGGAGGTGCGCATCCGCATCCTGGCCGGCGAGGAGGAGGCGTCGCTGTCGGCGGACGGCGTGCTGCTCGGCTTCCCCGGTGCCGATGGCGTGCTCGGCGACATCGGTGGCGGGTCGCTCGAACTCGTTCACCTCCTGCGCGGGCGGGCGGCGGAGATGGCGAGCCTGCGCCTGGGCGCCATCCGCCTCGCCGAGCGCTCGGGGGAGGACATGGTGAAGGCCCGCGCGATCGCCGACGCCGACCTCGCGGGCGTCCCCTGGCTGAAGCGCGGCAAGGGGCGCGATCTCTATCTCGTCGGCGGCGCCTGGCGGGCGCTGGCGCGGGTCCACATGGCGCAGACCGGCTATCCCCTGCTGATCGTGCACCACTATGTGCTGCGGCGGGAGGAGGCGCGCGACCTCGCCTCGCTGGTCGCCGGCGCGACGCGGCGGATGCTGGAGCGCATGCCCGGCGCGCCCGCCAAGCGGCTCGGCGACCTGCCCTACGCCGCGCTCGTCCTGCGCCGCCTGCTGCGCGCGACCGACGCCTCGCGCGTCGTGTTCAGCGCCAACGGCCTGCGCGAGGGCTGGTATGCGCGGCTTCTTCCCGCCGAGGCACGCGCAGAGGACCCGCTGATGGCCGCGGCGCGCGAGATGTGCGCCCGCTTCGCGCGCGATCCGCGCCACGCGCCGGCGCTCGCCCGCTGGACCGCGCCGCTGTTCCCGAAGGAGGCGCCCGCCGAGCGCGCGCTGCGCGAGGCGGCGTGCCAGCTCTCCGACATCGGCAGCCACGACCACCCGGACTACCGCGCCGAGCAGTCCTTCCTCCGAATCCTGCGGCAGCCGGGCATCGGGCTCGACCACAACGCGCGCGCCTTCCTCGCGCTTGCCGTCGCGCTGCGCTACGAGACGGCGCCGGACAGCCCGCTGCTTGCCACCGCGCGCACCCTGCTCGATCCGGCGGGAACACGGCGGGCGGAGATCCTCGGCGCCGCCTTCCGGCTGGCCTACACGCTCTCGGGCGGCACGCCGGCGCTGCTCGCCGGCTCGCGCCTCGCGCCGATGGACGGTCGGCTGCGGCTGACGCTCGTCGAAGGCAGCGGCGTGTTCGCCGGCGATGCGGTGATGCGGCGGCTCGAGCCGCTCGCCGCCCTGCTCGGCCTGTCCGCGGAAATGGTGGTCAGCGCGGCCTGAGCCGCCGGAACACCGCCTTCTCCGCCTCCAGCAGCAGGAACGCCGCAACCCCGACCGCGACGCAGACGAGAAGCGCCGCCGGCGACAGCGCCGCGGTGCCGAAGGCCGCCTGCAGCGGCGGCGCGAAGGTCAGGGCCGCCTGCGCCACGAGGACGACGCCAAGCCCGATCAGCACCGGCTTCGTCCCCATCGCCTGCCGCCAGCCGATCGAGCCGCCATGCAGCATGCGCACGCTGAACAGGTAGAACACCTCGAGCGCGACCAGCGTGTTCACCGCGGCGGTGCGCGCCGCCGCCTCCTCCGCCCCGGCGGCCAGCATGCCGAAGAACACGCCGAACACGCCGGCGACGAGCAGCGCCGAGACGAAGACGATGCGCCACAGCAGGTGCAGGTCCACCAGCGGCGCGTCCGGCGCGCGCGGGCGGCGTCGCATCACGCCGGGTTCCGGCGGCTCGAAGGCCAGCACGAGGCCGAGGGTGACGGCGGTGATCATGTTCACCCACAGGATCTGCAGCGGCGTCATCGGCAGCGCCACGGCGGCGGCGATGGCGGCGATGATCGCGAAGGCCTCGCCGCCATTGGTCGGCAGCGTCCAGCCGATCACCTTCGTCACGTTGTCGTGGACGGTGCGGCCTTCCTTCACGGCCGCGACGATGGAGGCGAAGTTGTCGTCGGCCAGCACCATGTCGGACGCCTCCTGCGCCGCAACCGTGCCGCCCTTCCCCATCGCCACGCCGATGTCGGCGCGCTTCAGCGCCGGGCTGTCGTTCACGCCGTCGCCCGTCATGGCGACGATGCTGCCATCGGCCTGCAGCGCCTCCACCAGCCGCAGCTTGTGTTCAGGGCTGGTGCGGGCGAACACGTCCACGCCGCCCGCCGCCTCGCGGAACGCGGCGTCGTCCAGGCGGTCGAGATCCGCGCCGGTCAGCACGCGCGGGTCCTCGGCGATGCCGAGCTCGCGCGCGATGGCGGCAGCGGTCGCGGCGTGGTCGCCGGTGATCATCACCACGCGGATTCCCGCGGCCCGGCATTCGGCGACGGCCGCGACCGCCTCGGCGCGCGGCGGGTCGATCAGCCCGACGAGCACGGGGCGGCGCAGCGCGCCCGCGAGGGCCACGGCGTCCAGCGCATCGGCGCCGTCCGGCAGCACCGCCTCGGCCAGCGCCAGCACGCGCATGCCTTCGGCGGCCAACCGCTCGACCATCGGCGCGAGCGCCGCCCCCGCCTCGCCCGCCATCGGCAGCACCGCCTCCGGCGCGCCCTTGACGCAGGCGAAGCGGCTGCCGTCCGGCGTGCCATGCAGCGTCGCCATCCAGCGATGCGCCGAATCGAAGGGGATCACGTCGAGGCGCGGATGCGCCTCGCGCGCCGCCTCGGCATCCAGCCCGGCGCGGTGCGCGAAGGCCAGCAGCGCCGCCTCCATCGGGTCGCCCTCGGCCGTCCAGGTGCCGCCCGCATGGCGCAGCGCCGCGTCATTGCAGAGCGCCGCGACGCGCGCTGCGGCGGCCAGGTGCTCGGCGTCCAGCCCCGGCTCCACCCGGCCTTCGGGCGCGTAGCCCTCGCCCTCCGCGCGCACCTCCAGCCCCGCCGCGGCGACGCGCGCCACGCTCATCTCGTTGCGCGTCAGCGTGCCGGTCTTGTCGGAGCAGATGACCGATACCGCGCCAAGCGTCTCCACCGCCGGCAGCCGGCGTATCAGCGCGTTCCGCGCCGCCATGCGACGCACGCCGATCGCCAGCGTCACGGTCAGCACCGCCGGCAGCCCGGCAGGAATGGCGGAGACGGCGATCGCCACCAGCGCCAGGAAACCGTCCGGCACGGAATAGCCGCGCGCCAGCACGGCGAAGCCGAACACCAGCACGGCAAGCCCGAGCACCACCGCCGTCGCCTGCCGCGCGAACTGGTCCATCTGGCGCAACAGCGGCGTGGTCGGCGCCTCCACCTCGGTCAGCATCCGGCTGATGCGCCCGAGTTCGGTGGCCGCCCCCGTCGCCGTCACCACCGCGATGCCGGTGCCGCCCACCACCAGCATGCCTGAGAACACCATGGAGGAGCGGTCGCCGAGCGGGGCCTCGGCGGCGACCGGCGCGACACGCTTGTCGGCGGGCACGCTCTCGCCGGTCAGCGGCGATTCGTCCACCCGCAGCCCATGGGCGCGCAGCAGCCGCGCATCGGCCGGCACGCGGTCGCCCGCTTCCAGCAGGATGATGTCGCCCGGCACCAGCTGTTCGGCGGGGATGGTCCGCCGGTGCCCCTCGCGCCGCACCGCCGCCCGCGGGTCGAGCATCCGCGCGATGGCCGACAGCGCCTCTTGCGCCTTGCCTTCCTGGATGAAGCCGATCGCCGCATTCACCAGCACGACCAGCAGGATCACCGCCGCGTCCACCGGCTTGCCGAAGGCGAGGGCGAGGGCGCCGGCGACGACCAGCACCACCACCAGCATGGAGCGGAACTGGTCGAGCAGGCGGCGCCAGGCCGGGCGTCCGGGCGCGCGGGGCAGGCGGTTCGGGCCGTGGCGGGCCAGCCGTGCCGAGGCCTCGCTCTCCGTCAGGCCGCGGCCGGTGGCGCCAAGCGCCGCCAGCGTCGCCTCGGGCGACAGCGCGTGCCAGGCGGTGCGCTCCGTCGCGGCTTCGGGGCGGTCCGTCATGCGCAGAGGATAGCGGGTGCCGACGCCTGCGGAACCCCTGCACGGGCCCGGGCGAACCCCATATCCTTTTTCGACCGAACGGAAGGACGGAGCGATGGAGACGATCACCCTCGGCGGCGGCTGCTTCTGGTGCCTCGATGCCGTGTACCGCGGCATGAAGGGCGTGTCGGAAAGCCTGTGCGGCTACGCCGGCGGCCATGTCGAGAACCCGTCCTACGAGCAGGTGTGCGGCAAGAAGACCGGCCATGCGGAGGTGGTGCGGCTCCGGTTCGATCCGGCCGTGATCTCCGCCGCCGACATCCTGCGCGTGTTCTTCACCATCCACGACCCGACGACGAAGGACCGCCAGGGCGCCGATGTCGGGCCGCAATACCGCAGCGTGATCTTCTTCCACACGCCGGAGCAGGAGGCGATTGCGCGGGCGGTGATGGCCGAAGCCGCCGCCTGGTGGCCCGCGCCCCTCGTCACCGAACTGCTGCCGGCGCCGCGCTTCTGGGAGGCCGAGCCCGAGCACCAGGACTATTTCGCCCGCAACCCCTGGAGCGGCTACTGCATGGCGGTGGTGGCGCCGAAGGTGGCGAAGGCCCGCAAGTCCTTCGCGCATCTGCTGAAGGAGGCCGCCTGATGTTCGGCCCCAAGGACGACGTGTCCGAAACCTTCCCGGTGCGGAAGACCGAGGCCGAGTGGCGCGCATCTCTCAGCCCCGAGGCCTTCCGCGTGCTGCGCCAGCACGGCACCGAGCGCCCCGGCACCAGCCCGCTCAACGCCGAGAAGCGCCCCGGCCTGTTCCGCTGCGCCGGCTGCGGCGCGCCGCTGTTCCACAGCAGCACGAAATACGAGAGCGGCACCGGCTGGCCGTCCTTCTGGGCGCCGATCGAGGGCGCGGTCGCCACCCGCACCGACCGCTCCTTCTTCATGGTCCGCACCGAGGTGCATTGCGCCAGCTGCGGCGGCCACCTCGGCCATGTCTTCCCCGACGGCCCGCGCCCGACCGGGCAGCGCTACTGCATGAACGGCGTGGCGCTGGCGTTCGAGCCGTCGGAGTAACGACCGCACGATACAACCGGACATGACTCGCGGGGCGGCGGGCGGCGCGGTAACCTCCTCTCATCCTCCTGCCGGGACCGCCTGATGCGCCGCCTCCTGCTGTGCCTGCTGCTGCTCGCCGCCCCCGCGGCGCGGGCCGACCTGCTCTATGTCCTGAACTCCGGCGACGCCACCATCCAGGTGCTTGACCCGCGCATCGGGCAGGATGCGGCGCGAGCGATCCCGGTGCTGCGGGAGGCGCACCACCTCGTCCTCTCGCCCGACCGTTCGCTGCTGCTGGTCGGCGATTCCGGCGGCAATGAGATCCTTCTCCTGCGCCCCGCCACCGGCGAGGTGGTCCGGCGCGAGCGCATCTCCAACCCCTATCACCTCGACTTCACGCCGGACGGCCGGCGCCTCGTCGTCACCAGCCTGCGGCGCAACCAGGTGGACATCTACGGCTGGGACGGCACGGCGCTGACGCTCGAGCACCGGCTGCGCATGCCGGACAAGCCCTCGCACCTGGCGTTCTCGCCGGGTGGCGCCGTCGTCTACGTCACGCTGCAGGGCAGCCGCGGCCTCGCCGCGATCGAGGTGGCGACGGGGCGGCATCTGTGGACGCTGGATGTCGGGCCGGAACCCGCCGGCGTGCTCTGGCACCGCGGGCGGCTGCTCGTTGGCATCATGGGCCGCGACCATGTGGCGGTGGTGGACCCCGAGGCACGCCTGGTCGAGCGCAGCATCGCCATCGGCCGCGGCGCGCATGCCCTGTTCCTCTCGCCCGACGGCGGCACGATCTACGCGACGAGCCGCGTCGATTCCCGCATCGCGGCGATCGACGCCGCGACTCTCGCGGTGCGCGCGGCGTGGGACTTCCCCGGCGGAGGGCCGGACTGCCTGACCTTCGACGCCCAGGGCCGCGTCTGGGCGACGCTGCGCTGGACCGGGCGCATCGTGCGGCTCGATCCGGAAACCGGCGAGACGGTGATCCACCGCGTCGGCCGCTCGCCCCACGGCATCCTGTTCGTCGCGCGGTGAGGGCCGCGCTCGCCGCCCTGCTGCTGGCCGCGCTGCTCGCCGCCGTGCCCGCGCGCGCGTCCGACTGCCGCGCCGGCACGCTCTACCTCACCATAGACACCGGCTGGTCGCGCGAGGCCGACGAGATCGCCGCCATCCTCCGCGCCCGCGGCATCCGCGCCACGCTGTTCGTGGCCGATGAGCCGACCTTCCGCGGCGACCGGCAGCTCGACCCGTCCTGGGCCGCCTTCTGGCAGGCGCGCGCTGCCGAGGGCCACGTGTTCGCCTCCCACACGCTGCGCCACTGGTACTTCACCGGCGACCCGGCGCCGGGGCGCGTGCGCTACGCCTCCCGCCGCCGCGGCGAGGGCGCGGAGGTGCTGGACCAGGCGGCGCTGTGCCGGGAACTCGCAGCCCCGATCGAGCGGCTGCGCGCCATGGTGCCGGAGGCGGTGGTGCTGCCGCTGTGGCGGGCGCCGGGCGGCATCGTCACGCCGAATGCGCTGGCGATGGCCCGCGCCTGCGGCCTCGCGCACCAGGGCTGGACGGCGGGCGGCTTCCTTGGCGACGAGCTGCCGGCCGACGCCCACCCGAACGCCGCGCTGCTCGCGCGCAACCTCCGCACCATCCGCGCCGGCGAGGTGCTGGTGATGCACTGGGGCGTGCGCTCCCGCAGCGAGCCCTTCGCGCGCATCCTGCCCGCGCTGCTCGACGGGCTCTCCGCCCGCGGCTTCTGCTTCGACGTGCTGCCACCCGAGGGAGTTCACCGGTGACCGACTGGCTCATGGATGGCTGGGACTGGATCCGCTCTGCGATCTTCACCGGCGCGCTGCAGCCCGCGCTCTACGCGGCCGGCTGGATGGACATCGCCGACGATCTCTACGACTGGCTCGATTTCGCGCTGTTCGGCGCGCTGTCCATGCTGCTGTCCTGGATCGTCTGCCGCCCCCTCGAAGCCTGGCGCCCGGTCGAGCCGGTGACGGACCGCCGCGCCATCCGCACGGACCTGCTCTACACCGCCATCTCCCGCCTCGGGCTGCTGCCGCTGCTGTCCTTCCTGCTGCTGGCGCAGGCGGCGGCCTGGTTCGAGGGCGCCCTGGCAGACGCCGGCATCGTGCCGCCGACCATCGAGACGCTGCTGCCCGCGCTGCGCGAGACGCCGCTGCTCGCCTTCGCCGTCTATGTCGTGGCGCTGGACTTCGGGGAATACTGGCGGCACCGCTTCCAGCACATGTTCGGCTGGTGGTGGGCGCTGCATTCCGTGCACCACGCGCAGCGGCAGATGACGTTCTGGACCGATGACCGCAACCACATCCTGGACGACGTCATCGCCGCCCTGTGGATGGCCGGGGTCGCGACGCTGATCGGCGTGCCGCCCGGGCAGTTCCCGCTGCTCGTGCTGCTGCTGCGCGTCGCCGAGAGCCTGTCGCACGCCAATGTGCGGCTGGATTTCGGGCCGGTGGGCGAGCGACTCCTCGTCTCGCCGCGCTTCCACCGCGCGCATCACGGGCTGCTGTCGGCGGGCGAGGCGGGGAAGAACTACGCCGTGCTGCTGCCGGTGTGGGACTGGATCTTCGGCACCGCCGATTTCCGCCGCCACGAATACCCGCGCACCGGCGACCCTACCGGCAGCGAAAGGCTGGCGACCGGCGGCTGGCTGGCGCAGCAGGCGGAGGGCGCGCGGCGGCTGGTCGCGGCGTTGCGCGGACGGTAAGGGCTACAGGATCGCCGGCAGTGCCACCTGCGGCTGCTTCGCCTTCGCCGCCGCCTCGTCCGGCGGCAGCGACGGATCCCACAGCCGCCCGATGAAGCGGTGTGCGGTGACGCCATTCGCCGCATCCGACAGCAGCCACAGGATGACCGGGTTCAGGATGTCGGCGGGCAGCAGCATGCCGTCAGCGCCGCGCCGGTCCAGGCCGTCGCCCGGGATGAACTTCGTGTCGGTCGCCCCGCCAGGCAGGATGACGTTGCAGGTGACGCCCGTGCCCTCGAGATCCTTCGCCCATACCGCGGTCGCCGCCTCCAGCCCTGCCTTGGACGGGCCGTAGGGCGAGTAGCCCTTCCGCACCATGGTCTGCGGGCTGGTGGAGACGTTGACGATCCGTCCGAAGCCCTGCGCCACCATGTGCGGCGCGGCGGCATGCGCCATGAGGAAGGCGCCGATGAGGTTGATCTCGATGATCCGCTTCCAGCCCTCGGCGTCCACCTCGAAGAAGCGCGGCGCCGCGGTGGTGAACACCGGCGAGAGCTCCCGCATCCCGCGCCCGGCATTGTTCACCAGCGCATGGATCGCGCCGAAGGCGGAAAGCGTGCGGGCCACCACCTCCGCGCAATCCTCGCGGCTGGTGACGTCGGCGCGGAGCGCGACCAGCCGGCCAGGGCCCGCGATCTGCTCGGCCTCGGCCGCGATGGCGGCGAGCTCGTCCGGCGACCGCGCGGCGGTGACGACAAGCCGGGCGCCGGCCTTCAGCAGCGCCAGCGCCATCTCCCGCCCGATCCCCCGCGCGCCCCCGGTGATGAGGACGACGCGATCGGCCAGCGAGGGATAGGCGGGGTGGGTCACGGCGATCTCCGGCGGGGCAGAACGACAATGCCGCCCGCCGCGCCCCCTGTCACGCCCGCCTCACTCCGGCTGGATGTTGCCGAGCCGCGCGATCTCCCGCCACAGGGCCAGGTCGCGCTCCAGGAAGGCGCGGAACTCGGAGGGCGACAGGCCGCCCGGCTCGCCCCCGTCGGTCGCCATGCGGGTGCAGAAGCGCTCGGTCTGCACCGCCGCCGCCGCCGCCGCGTGCAGCGCCGCCGCACTGTCCTCGGGCATGCCGGCAGGGCCGAGCAGCCCGAACCAGGCCGCCACCTCCGGCAGGTCCGGAACGGCGCTGGACAGCAGCGGCACGCCCGGCAGGCGCGGCTGCGGGCGGCTTCCGGTCACCGCGATCGGCCGCAGGCGCCCGCCCTCGATCAGCGGCATGGCGCCGGCGATCGGCGCGAACATGGCGTCCACATTGCCGCCCGCCACGTCGGTCAGCGCCGGGGCGGTGCCGCGGAAGGTCACCTCCGGGCCCGTCTGCCCGAGGCGCGCCCGCACCAGCACCGTCTGCATGTGCAGCGAGGAGCCGAGCCCGCCGATGGCGAAGGAGTAGCGGTCGGGATTCGCCCGCGCCCGGGCGACGAAGGCGGCGAGATCCTGCTCCGGCAGGTTCGGCCGCACCACGAGCACGGAGGCCGGCAGCCGCGCCAGCAGGGTGAGCGGCGTGAAGTCCTCGAGTGGCCGGTAGGGCAGGCTGCGCTGCAGCACCGTGTTCAGCGTGTGCGAGGTGAAGGCGACGAGCAGCGTGCCGCCGTCCGGGCGCGAACGCGCCACGTGCTGCGCCGCCAGGTTGCCGCCGGCGCCGGCGCGGTTCTCGACGACGACGCTGCGGCCGAGCCGCTCGCTCATCAGCGGCGCGATGTCGCGCGCCACCGTGTCGGTGGTGCCGCCCGGCGCGGCGCCGACGACGAGGGTGATGGTGGCGCCCGCCGGCGGCAGCGCCGCAGCGGGAAGCCCGATCAGGCTGACGGCGCCGGCGAGCGCGGCGCGTCGCGTGAAAGTCTTGGTCATCGGCGGTTCCTCCGGTGGCGTTGGCCGACGTCTTACCAGCCCCGCCGCGCCCGGCAGCCGCTCAGGCGCGCAGCGGCTCCGCCGCCGGCCCGCGCAGCACGCGGCCCTCGCGCGCCGCCACCTCGCGCGCCCAGTCGAGCAGCTCGAAGCGCCCGTCCGCGTGCTCGACCAGCGCGGTGCAGTTCTCCACCCAGTCGCCGTCGTTCAGGTAGAGCACGCCGTGGATGTCGCGCATCTCCGGCTGGTGGATGTGGCCGCACACCACGCCGTCGAAGCCGCGCGCCTTCGCCTCGGCCGCCAGCGCGCCCTCGAAGCGCGCGATCGCCGCCGCCGCGCCCTTCACCTGGCGCTTCAGCCATTGCGCCAGCGACCAGTAGGGGTAGCCGAGCCGACGCCGGACTCCGTTGTAGATGCGGTTGAGCCCGACCGCCGCATCGTAGCCGAGGTCGCCGAGCGCCGACACGACGCGCCCGTAGCGGATCACGCCGTCGAACTCGTCGCCATGCACCACGAGGAAGCGCCGCCCGTCCGCCGCCTCGTGCACCGCCTCGCGCGCCGTGCGGATGCCGGCGAACTCGAGACCCAGCCAGTCGCGCAGGATCTCATCGTGGTTGCCCGGGATGTAGGTCACCTCGGCGCCGTCCCGCGCGAGGGCGACGATGCGACGCACCACCTCGTCGTGGTCGCGGTCCCAGTGCCAGACCTTGCGCAGCCGCCAGCCGTCCAGGATGTCGCCGACGAGATACAGGCGCTCGCATTCCGTCCGGTGCAGGAAGTCCGCGGCCAGATCCGCGCGGCAGGCGCGCGTGCCGAGATGGATGTCCGACAGGAACACGCTGCGGTAGCGGCGGCGCGCGGGTGACAGGCGCATCGGTCGCGATCCCCTGCTGTGCGGGGCGAATCGGCGCGCGACACCCCCGCGTCGCGCCGCCGGATAGCCTCTGCCCCGCGCGCTGCGGGTGAATCTTCGGTGACGCGACGCCGTCCCTCGGCCTGGCCGCCGGGCCCGCGCGCGGGGGCACGCCCTGCGCTTGCGGCGAAGGACGCCCCGCCGCAGTCTCGTGGCCCTCTCCAACCGGGTGCCGAGACGATGCCGCTCCGCTGCGACCTGATCCTCCGCGACGCCACCATCTTCGACGGCACCGGCGCGGCGCGCTTCACGGGGGATGTCGCGGTGTCCGGCGGCCGGATCACCGGCGTCGGCGATCTCGGGGCGCTCAGCGCCGATCGCGAGATCATCGCCACCGGCCGCGCCGTCGCGCCGGGCTTCATCGACGCCCACACCCACGATGACCGCGCCGTGCTGTGCGGGGCCGCCTGCATCTCCTGCAAGATCAGCCAGGGGGTGACCACCGTCGTCGTCGGGAATTGCGGCGTCAGCCTCTCGCCCGCGCGCTTCAAGGCGGCACCGCCCCCGCCGCTCGACCTGATCGGCGCCGAAGGCTGGTGGCGCTTCGACAGTTTCGGCGACTACGCGCAGGAACTCGCTCGCCGCGGCAGCGAGGTGAACACGATGGCCCTGGTCGGCCACCAGACGCTGCGCATGGAGGCCATGGAGGGCGACGTCGCGCGCCCGGCCAAGGATGCCGAGATCGCGAAGATGCGCGAGCGGCTGAAGCAGTCCCTCGCGGAAGGCGCGTCGGGCTTCTCGACCGGCCTGTGGTATCCGCCGGCGATGCACGCGACGACCGAGGAGGTGATCGCCATCGCCGAGCCGCTGCGCGTCACGGGCGGCCTCTATGTGACCCACATGCGCGACGAGGGCGAGCGCATCCTCGCCGCCATCGAGGAGACGCTGCTGATCGGCCGCCGCGTCGGCGTGCCGGTGCACATCAGCCACCACAAATGCAGCCTGCCGGAGAATTTCGGCCGCTCGATCCAGACCCTGCCGCTGCTCGAGGCCTATGCGCGGACGCAGGACGTGGCGTTCGACGTCTATCCCTACCCCGCCTCCTCCACCGCGCTGATGCCGGAGCGGCTGCGCGAGGACGTGCCGGTGATGATCACCTGGTCCGTCCCGCACCCCGAGATGGCGGGGAAGATGCTCTCCGACATCGCCCGCGGCTGGAACACCGACATCGTGGAGGCCGCACGCCGCCTGCTGCCCGCCGGCCAGATCAGCTTCGCGATGGACGAGGAGGATGTGCGCCGCATCCTCGCCCACCCGATGTCGGTGGTGGGCTCCGACGGCATCCCGCACGATGCGCATCCGCATCCCCGTGTGTGGGGCAGTTTCGCCCGCGTGCTCGGCCACTACGTCCGCGATGTCGGCCTGTTTCCGCTGGAGACCGCGATCCACAAGATGACCGGCCGCACCGCCGCGCTGTTCGGCATCGCCGATCGCGGCGTGCTGCGCGAGGGCGCGCATGCCGATCTCGTGCTGTTCGACCCGCAGCGGATCCGCGACCGCGCCACCTTCACCGAACCCACCCTGCCGGCCGAGGGCATCGAGGAGGTGTGGGTGAACGGCGTGCCGGTGTTCGCGGCGGGCGAAGCGACCGGCGAGAAGCCCGGCCGCCTCGTCACGCGCCACCGCGCGGAGCGGCCGGCTACACCGTGAACTGCTCGGCGATGATCCGCTCGCTCAGCCCGTGGTCAGGGTCGAATAGCAGGGTCAGCGACACCTCGCGGTCCTCGCGCACATCCACGCTCAGCACCTCGCGCACTTCCACATAGTCGGCGACCGCCGCCACCGGGCGCTTCTCCGCCTCCAGCACCTCGAAGCGCACGCGCGCATCCGAGGGCAGCAGCGCCCCGCGCCAGCGGCGGGGCCGGAAGGCCGAGATCGGCGTCAGCGCCAGCAGATTGGCGCCGAGCGGGATGATCGGGCCATGCGCCGACAGGTTGTAGGCGGTGGAGCCCGCCGGGGTGGACACCAGCACCCCGTCGCAGATCAGCTCCGGCAGGCGCTCCCGTCCGTCCACCAGGATGCGGATCTTCGCCGCCTGGCGCGTCTCGCGCAGCAGCGACACCTCGTTGATGGCGAGCGCGACATGCGCGCGCCCGTCCGCGGCGGCCACCTCCATCCGCAGCGGATGCAGCACCGCCGCCTGCGCGGCGGCGACGCGCCCCGGCAGCCCTTCGAGCCGGAACTCGTTCATCAGGAAGCCGACCGAGCCGCAATTCATCCCGTACACCGGGATGTTGCGGCCGAGGACGCGGTGCTGCGTCTCCAGCATCGCGCCATCGCCGCCGAGCGCCACCAGCACCTCCGCCTGCTCGGGCGGCACCTCCCCGTAGCGGGCGCGCAGCTCGCGGGCAGCCTGCTGCGCCGCCTCGCTCGCAGCGGGCAGGAAGGCGAGGCGAGAGGGCGGCCTCGTCACAGCCTGCGGTGCTCGATCACCGGCATGTTGGCGCGCACCCGCCCGGTCAGCGCGCGATCGAGCCGCCCCGTCGCCCAGCCCGGCCCGTCGGAGGCGCGCGCCACCACATGCCCCCACGGGTCCACGATCAGCGAATGGCCCCAGGTGAAGCGCGTCTGCCCGCCCTCCTGATGCGCGCCGCAGGTGGCAGGCGCCAGGAACCAGCATTGCGTCTCGATGGCGCGGGCGCGGATCAGCACCTCCCAGTGGTCCTTGCCGGTCTGCAGCGTGAAGGCGGCGGGCAGCACGATCAGCTCCGCGCCTTTCCTGCGCAGCGCGAGGAACAGCTCCGGGAAGCGGATGTCGTAGCAGATGGACAGCCCGACGCCGACGCCCGCGGCGTCGGCCACCACCACCTCCTGCCCGCCCTCATACACCGCGCTCTCGCGGTAGCCGGTGCCGTCGGGGGCGGTGATGTCGAATAGGTGGATCTTGGAATAGCGCGCGATCTCGCGCCCGTCCGGGCCGAACAGCAGCGTCGTGTTGCGCAGCTTCTCGCCCGCGCGCTCGGCGATCGAGCCGCCATGGACGAAGATGCGGTGCCGCTCGGCAAGCCCCGAGAGGAAGTGCCAGGCCTCGCCGCCCTTGCCGCCCTTCGGCAGCTCCTCGGCGGCGGCGAACTTCTCGGCGCGGCTGCCGCCCAGGCAGGTCCACACCTCCGGGAAGGCGACGAGATCCGGCCGGTCGGCGGCGATCGCCGCCTCGGCGAGGCGGGAGGCCTGTTCGATGTTGGCCGCCTTGTCGGCGGTCGGGCTCATCTGGATCGCGGAGAGGCGCATGGTGGTCCCTGGTGCAGCGGCCGGCGCACCATGCCAGCGCCGCGGCGCGGCGGCCAGACCGGGGTCAGGGCCGGGCGGGCGGGCGCGGGATGTCGAGCCGCGGCTCGGCCCGTTCTCCGCGCACCGGCGGCGGCGGAACGGGCGCGACGCGCGATGGCGGCGCCACGTCGCGCGGCGCGGCGAGCGGCACCGCAGGATGCGGCGTGAAATCCTCGACCGGTGCCGCCGCCCGCGGCCCGAGCGAGAGGCGCTGCGACAGCGTCCGCAGCTCGCCCGTCAACTCCTCGATCTGCGCCTCCATCCGGTCGAGCCGCCCCTTCAGCCCGAACACGCTGAACGGCATGAGCAGATAGGCGAGCGCGACGAGCGCGAGCAGCGCCAGCACGACGACGCCGGACCACGCCGGCAGGCCCGGGATCGCCAGCGCCTCGGCCCAGGCCTGCAGCGGCATCTCAGCCGCCCGTCACGCTCATGTGGCGCGCGACGGCCGGGCGATTCGTGCGGCGGTCGATCACGAAATCGTGCCCCTTCGGCTTGCGGGCGATGGCGGCGAGGATCGCCTCGCGCAGCCCCGCCTCGTCCACCGACGGGTCGCGCAGCAGCTCGCGGAACTCGGCCGAATCGTCCTGGCCCAGGCACATGTAGAGCGTGCCCGTGCAGGTCAGCCGCACGCGATTGCAGCTTTCGCAGAAATTGTGCGTCATCGGGGTGATGAAGCCGATGCGCTGCCCGGTCTCGGCGATGTCGAAGTAACGCGCGGGGCCGCCGGTGCGGTAGTCGGTCTCGGTCAGCGTCCAGCGGCGCTTGAGGTCGGCCCGCACCAGCGACAGCGGCAGATACTGGTCGTTGCGGTCCTGGCTGATCTCGCCCATCGGCATGGTCTCGATCAGGCAGAGGTCGAAGCCGTGCTCGCCGCACCAGGCGATCAGCCGGTCGAACTCGTGCTCGTTCACGCCCTTCATGGCGACGGCGTTGATCTTGATCCTGAGCCCCGCCGCCTTCGCGGCGAAGATGCCGTCCAGCGTCTGCTCGATCTTCCCCCAGCGGGTGAGGGCGGTGAAGGTGGCGGGGTCGAGGCTGTCGAGCGAGACGTTGATCCGCCGCATCCCGGCGGCGAACAGGTCATCGGCCAGCCGCGCGAGCTGCGTGCCGTTGGTGGTGCAGGTGAGCTCCTCGAGCCCGCCCGCGCCGATGCGCGCGCCGAGGCTGCGCACCAGCGTGATCACGTCCTTGCGCACCAGCGGCTCGCCGCCCGTCAGACGGATCTTCTTCACGCCGAGCCCGATGAAGGCGCCGCACAGCCGGTCGAGCTCCTCGAGCGAGAGCACCTGCGACTTCGGCAGGAAGGTCATGTCCTCCGCCATGCAATAGACACAGCGAAGGTCGCAACGGTCGGTCACCGACACGCGAAGGTAGGTGATCTCGCGGCCGAACGGGTCCAGCATGGCATTTCCTCCTGGCGCGGTCGGGTATTTGCCGAACCCGACCCCCCTTCGGCAAGCCCCCCTCAGCGTGCCAGCCGCGCCGCCGCCCGCGCGGCCAGCCGCCCCGTCTCGGCGGCGCCGTTCATGTAGCCCGAATAGTCCTCGCTCATGTGCTCGCCGGCGAACACCAGCCGGCCGACCGGCGCGAAGGCGTCCTCGAACGCGGTGAACTGCCCGGGCGCGAAGCAGGAATAGGAACCCCGGACGAGCGCATTGCCCGGCCAGTCCATGCGCGCCGCGGTGCCGGTGCCGGCCGCCGAGGCCTCGGGGAAGGCCGCCTCCAGCCGACGCAGCACCTCGGCAGAGCGGGCCGCCGCCTCGCCGCGGGCGAAGTCCACGCCCGTGCGCCCGCCGGCGAAGATCGTCAGCCCGCCCGGGCCGCCGCCGGGCCGCGCATGGTCCTCCCAGCAGGTCTGGAAGCCGAGGTCGTTCAGCAACTCGCCCGAGAATCCCTGCGCCCGCCACGGCCGCCTCGACACGCCGGCGAACAGCTTGGCGTTGGTGCCGAAAGTGATCTCGCGGATGGCGCGGCGCGTCTTCTCCGGCAGCTCGACGCGCAGCTCCACCTCGCGCAGCGTCGTCGGCGGCAGGGTCATCACCACGATGTCGGCCTCGACCTCCACGCTGCCGCCCTCGCGCGCGAAGCTGAGCACGAAGCCGCGCCCGCGCGACGCGATCGCCTGCAGACGGTGGCCGCGCACCACGCGTTCCCCAAGCCGCGCGGCGATCGCGGAGGGCAGCCGGTCATTGCCGCCGGCGATCTGGAAGCGCTGGTCGGAGCCGAACAGCCCCTCGCCCGGCTTGGCCGCATCGGCCGAGAAGGTCTCGGTCAGATAGAGGCCGGACATGCGGTCCGGCTCCAGCCCCATCTCCTGCGTCAGCCCGAGGTCGAGCAGCGTGCGGAGCCACCCCGACACGCCCCATTCGTCGAGCAGCGAGGACACCGGCCGCTCGTCGAAGGCATAGCGCTGCGCGTCGGGCAGGCGCTGGATCCGCGCCACGCGCGCCGAGAGGTCGCGCGCCGCCTCGGCGATCTCGGTGAAGCTGCGGTGCCGGCCGCCGACGAAATAGGCCGTGCGCAGCGTCGCCGCCTCGCCCGCCTCGCCGTCCTCGAGCGTCAGGCGGAACTCTCGGGCGAGCGCCAGCATGTCGCGATGGTCGGTGTTGATGAAGGAGCCGCCGAGCTCGGCGACATGCCCGGGCGACACGGCGTCGCGGCCGGAGAACATGCGCCCGCCGACGCGGCTGGCGGCGTCATACACCCGCACGCTGCGCGCCCCGCCCTGCACCAGCCGATGCGCGGCGACGAGCCCGGCGAGCCCCGCGCCGACCACGACGATGCGCGCCGTGGACTGCGCCAGCGCCTGCCGCAACGGCAGCGGCAGCGTGGTCAGCGCCGCGGCGGCCGCGGTGCCGAGCAGCACGCCGCGGCGCGTCGCGCGCCCGACGGCGGGGTCGGCCCGCTCGTCCAGCGGCGGATCGGCCGGGCCGCGCGGTGCGGCCAGCGCGATGGCGCGGCGAAGCGCGGCGAACAGCGGCGTGCGGGACATGGGCGGGCCTCCGGCGTTGCTTGCCAGGAATGTTCCCCCGTGGCGCCGCGGCGCGCAACCCTCAGCGTGCGACGATCGGGAAGGTCGCCGCGATCCCTGCGGCCAGCGCCACGGCATTGGCGATGGCCCCGGGCGCCCAATGGCCGGTGGCGTTCGCCGTCCAGGCTGCGATGCGCCCATGCACCGCGAAGAACAGCAGGATGACGGGAACGATGATGATGAGGAAGAACAACCTCTGGAAATCGAGCGCGATGGCCCCCGCCAGCGACAGCAGGAAGCAGAGCTCGAGGAAGGCCGGCGTCCAGGCCGCCGCGCCTGCGCCGCGCGTCGCGCGCGACACCGCAAGGAAGAAGGGCAGCGTGCCGCAGAGCATCACCAGCGCATGGGGCAACCGCTCGTCGAGCGGCAGGAAGGCGGTGGCGTGGCGGTCCACCGCCAGCCCAAGCACCACCGCCGCATAGGCCGACGCGGCGACCGACGCCACGGCCAGCGCGCCGATCCGCGGCGGCGGCGGCGCGCCCGGCAGCCAAAGCCGCGACGTGGCGAAGACGATGCTGCCGAACACCGCCAGATGCACAACCAGGTAGTCGGCCAGCAGCAGCGGCAGCCAGTCGGTCGGCAGCACCAGCAGGACGAGCGGCGTCGCCACCGCCGCCAGCAGACCGACGCCGGCGACGCGCCAGCCGATGCGCCGCTTCTCCGGCGGCGCGGCGACAGGCGGCAGCAGCGCGGAGAGCGGCCAGGCCAGCAGCAGCAGGCCCGCGAACAGCAGCCCGATCGCGGGGCCCCGGGTGTCGAGGAACGGGCTGTCGCGCGGGCCGCGCGCGAAGGTCGCGTCGAGCCAAGCCAGCGTCTCCGCCAGGCTCTCCGTCGCGTAGAGCACGCCGATGTGCTCGACATTGCGCGCGAACACCGCGCGCCGCGCGGTGCCGTCCGCGACGTCGCCATAGGTCACGGCCTCCCGCGCCACGCCCTCCGGCGCGGCCTGGGAGGCGAGGCGCAGCGCCTCGTCGCGCAGGATGTCAGGCTCCAGCGCGCCGGTCACCACCAGCAGGTTGCGCGGATTCCCCGGCTCGACACTCGGCGCGAAGGTGGAGAGCGCGACGGTGGCGGCGACGCCCGGGTCGGTCATCGCGTATCGGATGGCGATGTCGGAGCCCATGGAATGCGCGACGATCGCGACGCGCCCGTCGCCCGGCGCCGCGCGGGCGAAGGCCACCACCTCGGCAAGAGCGGCGATCAGCGTGGCGGAGGCCGCGGCGTCGTCGGTGAGCCCGCCGCGCAGCGGCACCGGGTTGCGGCCGTGGCCGGGGAAGTCGAAGGCCACCACGCGATAGCCGGCGCGCGACAGCGTGGTGACGAAGGGCAGCATGAGCTGGCGCGAGCCCGCGAAGCCATGCGCGACGACGATGGTGGGCGCCGGCCCGCCCGGCGGCTCGGCCAGCGTCGCCGGATGCGGCCCGATGCGGATGTCCCGCAGCGCGATCCCGCCCGCGGCAGCTTCCAGCCGCCACAGCGCGGCGCCGATCGCCAGCAGCGCGGCGGCCGCCGCGACCCAGCGCAGAAGGGATGCGCGACGCACGCTCAGTCGGCGCGGATGTTGGCCTCGCGCACGATCCTGCCCCAGCGCGCGATGTCGCCGCGCACCAGCGCGGTGTAGTCCGCGGGCGTCATGCGGTTGGGCTCGGCGCCGAGGTCGCGCAGGCGGTTCGCCGTCTCCTCCCGGTTCAGCCCGGCGACGAGCGCGGCGTTGATCCGCGCCGCCACCGCCGCCGGCATGCCGGCCGGCCCCGACAGCCCGAACCAGTTGGCGGCGACGAGCTGCGGGAAGCCGGCCTCGGGCGCCGAGGGCACGTCGGGCCAGCGCGCGGCGCGCCGCTCGGAGGTGATCATCAGGAGCCGCAGCCGCTCGTTGCGGCCGATGTCGGGCACCGCGGCGATCAGCCCCTCGACCACGCCGCCGATCACATCGGCCGTGGCCGGCGCCGAGCCGCGATAGGGGACATGGGTGATCTCCACCCCCGCCAGCCGGTTGAGCAGCACGAGCTTGACGTGGGAGGAGGTGCCGTTGCCGTTGGAGCCGAAGCGCACCGCGCCCGCCCGCACCCGCGCCGCCGTCAGCAGGTCCGCCATGCTGCGGAAGGGGCTGGCGGCGGAGACGGCGACCGCGCTCGGCACCGCGGCGATCAGCCCGATATGGGTGAAGGACGCGTCCGGATCATAGGGCGCGCCGCGGTTCACCGCCGGCCCGATCGCCTGCGACGCGATGTTGGAGAGAAGCAGCGTGTAGCCGTCGGCCGCGCTGCGCGCCACCGCCTCCGAGCCGATGGCGCCGCCCGCCCCGGCGCGGTTCTCCACCACCACCGGCTGGCCAAGCCCTGCCTCCATCTCGCGCGCCGCGAGCCGCCCGAGCAGATCGGCCGTGCCGCCAGGCGGGAAGGGCACGACAAGGCGCAGCGGACGGTCCGGGAAGCCGCCCTGGGCGCGGGCGAGGGCCGGGGCTGCGAGGGCGGCGGCAAGGACGGCACGGCGAGAGACGCGGGGCATGGCGGGATCCTCCTCGGCCTGATGTCCGGACATTCGGCCGTAAGCCGCCGCCGCGCAACCCGCGCTCAGGAGAGGCGCGCCGCCGCCGTCTCCTCGCGCGCATCGCGCAGGAAGCGCAGGAAATCGGTGCCGCCGGTGCCGCGCTCGGCCTCACCGAGACGCGAGGGCTTGACGATGAAGCGCCCGACGATGGCGAGGTGGTCGCGCCGCAGCCCCTCCATCGCCGCCACCGCCTCGGCATGCGCCTCGCGCAGCGCGGGCGAGCCGGTGGCAGCGCGCGCGCGCACACGCGACAGCCGTTCCGCGTCCTCGACGAACGCGCGATGGCAGGGCGGCATGTAGCGGCGCATGGCGCGCAGGAACCCCTCGGTTTCCGCACCCGGATGGGCGATGCCGAGCGCCGCGTCGGCCGCCTGCAGCAGCGAGGATTGCGCAGCACTTCCGCCCGCCAGCACGAGGGGCGGCAGGCCCGAGCCTTCCAGCACCGCGCCCGGCTCCGGCCAGCCGGCCAGCCAGCGGCGGATGCGGTGGTAGAACACATGCGGGTCGCACCATTCGTCCATGCGCGCGAGCGCCGCGCGCGCCGCCTGCATCGCCGTCGCGATCACGCCGAGCTGCGCGGCGATCTCGTCGTCCGACCCCTCGCGCGAGGCGTTCACCGCCGCGATGATCGCCGGCACCGCCGGCGCGCCCGCGAGCTCGACGCCGAGGGTGGCGAGGAAGAACCACCGCTCGTCCACCCCGCCCAGGATGCGCGCCGCGACGTCGAGGTTGGCGAGCTCGAGCGGCCCCGCGGGATCAAGCCGGCGCCAGTTGGACAGCACGGTGGTGGAATGCGTCAGGATCGGCACCCGCCCCATGGCGACCGACAGCGCGCCGAGCGGCCGGCCGAGCGGCTCGGGGAAGCGGAGTGGCGCCATCGGCTCGCCCGACCAGGCGTAGGCCGCGGCGAAGTAGCCGAGCAGCACGAGCGCCCGCTCGCGCTCTGCTTCGGGCAGCGGCAGCGGGTCGAGCACGGGCAGCGCCGCGATGCGCGCCCGCGCGCGGTTCGCCATGATCAGCGCCGGCAGGTCGTCGTGCAGCGCCTCCCAGGGCGCGAAGGCCTCGGGCAGGCGGCGGGGAGGATCCACGGCGGCGACGAAGCCGCGCGCGGGGTCGAGGCCGTAGGCCTCGGGCGGCGGCATCGCGCGCGCGTCAGACCCTCCGGACGACATAGTCCGCAGCCTCCAGCGCCGCGATCAGGGCGCGGCCCTGCTCGGCGTCGCGCACCTCGATCATCAGGTAGAGCTCCGTGCTCTGCACCGTCGGCGCGCCGAACAGCTGCTGGTGCTGCACCTCGATCACATTGCCGCCGAGCGCGGCGATGCGCGCCGAGATGTCGGCCAGCACGCCAGGCCGGTCGGGGATGTCGAAGACGAGGCGCAGGATCCGCCCGTCGCGCAGCAACTGCCGCAGCAGCACGTTGGACAGCGCCCGCGCATCGATGTTGCCGCCGCAGACGGGGATGCCGACGCGGTGCCCGGCGAAGCGCTGGGGGAACGCCAGCACCGCCGCGAGACCGGCGGCGCCCGCGCCTTCCGCCACCAGCTTCGCGCCTTCCGCCAGCATGGCGATCGCCTGCTCCACCGCGTGTTCCGGCACCACGAGGATCTCCGTGCCGAAGCGGCGCAGCAGGGCGAGCGGCAGTTCGCCCACGTCGCGCACGGCGATGCCTTCCGCCACCGTCGGCCCGCCGACCTGCACCGGCTGCCCGGCCAGCCGCTGCGCCATCGCCGGGTAGCCCTCGACCTCGACGCCGAAGATGCGGATGCCGGGCTTGAGTTCCAGCGCCGCCGCGGCGCAGCCGGCGGCGAGCCCGCCGCCGCCGACCGGGATCACCAGCGTGTCGAGCTCCGGCGCATCCTCCAGAAGTTCCAGCGCGAGCGTGCCCTGCCCCGCGATCACCGCGGCGTCGTCATAGGGGTGGATGAACACGAAGCCGTGGCGCAGCGCGAGCTCATGCGCATGCGCCGCGGCCTCGGCCAGCGTCTCGCCATGCAGCACGACGCGCGCGCCCCAGCCCTCGGTGCGCGTCACCTTGGTGGCCGGCGTGTAGCGCGGCATCACGATCGTCGCATGGATGCCGGCCAGTGCGGCGTGCCGCGCCACCGCCTGGGCGTGGTTGCCGGCGGACATTGCGATCACCCCCGCCTCGCGCTCGCGCGGGGAGAGCAGCGCGATGCGGTTCGCCGCGCCGCGTTCCTTGAAGGCGCCGGTGGCCTGCAGATTGTCGAGTTTCAGCGTGATGTCGGCGCCGGTCGCGCGCGACAGCATGGCGCAGGACAGCGCGGGCGTGCGCAGCACCGCGCCCGTGATGCGGGCTGCGGCGGCGCGCACGTCGGCGAGCGTCACCGTCGCTTCCTGCCGCGCCGGGGCGAGCGCCGCGGCGGGGATCGGGGGCGTCACCGTCGCCTCAGCGGAAGGCGACGGCGGTGATCTCGACCGAGCGGGCGCCGCCCGGCGCCGGCACCTCGACCGAATCGCCCACCTTCTTGCCGAGCAGCGCGCGGGCGAGCGGCGAGGACAGCGAGATTGAGCCCTGCTTCATGTCGGCCTCATAGGCGCCGACGATGCGGTAGGTCTTCTCCTCCTCGCTCTCCTCGTCCACGATCGTGACGATCGCGCCGAAACGCACCTGGTCGCCGGAGAAGCGCGAGGTGTCGATCACCTCGACCGAGGGGATGATGGATTCGAGCTCGGCGATCCGCCCCTCGATGAAGGACTGCCGTTCGCGCGCCGCGTGATACTCCGCGTTCTCCGACAGGTCGCCATGCGCACGCGCCTCCGCGATGGCGCGGATGATGGCGGGGCGCTCCTCGGTCTTGAGTTGGCGCAGTTCCTCCTCCAGCCTGGCGAGGCCCTCGGCGGTCATGGGGAACTTCTGCACGGCGGTTCATCCTCACGCGATACGGCTCCGGCGGGGCGGGTGGCCCCGGCTCGGACTGGCAAGATTGGGCGACGGGGGCGCCCGAGGGCAAGGGGGCGCCTTGGCGACGCCCGGCCCGGTCAGAACGCTGCGCGGAAATAGGATTGCAGGGGCGCAACATCAAGCGTGCCGGCCTTCAGCGCCGCGATGGCATGCACCGCCGCCCGGGCGCCGGCCATGGTGGTGTAGTGCGGCACGCCATGCGTCAGCGCCGAGCGGCGGATGTCGAAGGAATCCGACACCGATTGCCCGCCCGCGGTGGTGTTGATGACGATCTGGATGTCGCCCGACTTGATCGCATCCACGCAGTGCGGGCGGCCTTCCAGCACCTTGTTCACCACCTCGACCGCAAGCCCCGCCTCGCGGATCCGGGCGGCGGTGCCGCGCGTCGCCAGGATGCGGAACCCCATGTCGGACAGCCGCCGCGCCAGCGTCACCGCCGCGGCCTTGTCGGAATCCCGCACGCTGATGAAGGCAGCGCCCTCCTCCGGCAGCTTCACCCCGGCGCCCATCTGGGACTTGAGGAAGGCCCGCTCGAAGGAGGCGTCGAGCCCCATCACTTCGCCCGTGGACTTCATCTCGGGGCCGAGGATCACGTCCACGTTCGGGAAGCGGTTGAAGGGGAACACCGCCTCCTTCACCGCGACGTGGCGCGATACCGCGTCGTCGTCGAGGCGGAACTCCGACAGCTTCGCCCCCGCCATCACCCGCGCGCCGATCTTCGCCACCGGCACCCCCGTGGCCTTGGCCACGAAGGGCACGGTGCGGGAGGCGCGGGGGTTCACCTCCAGCACGAAGATCTCGCCGTCCTTCACCGCATACTGCACGTTCATCAGGCCGCGCACCTTGAGCGCACGCGCCATCGCCTCGGTCTCGGCGCGGAGTTCGGTGATGAGCGCGGGCGCCAGCGAATAGGGCGGCAGCGAGCAGGCGGAATCGCCGGAATGGATGCCCGCCTCCTCGATGTGCTCCATCACGCCCGCCACATGCACATTGCCATCGGCGTCCGCGATGCAGTCCACATCCACCTCGATCGCGTCGGCGAGATACTGGTCGATCAGGATCGGGTTGTCGCCGGAGACCTTCACCGCTTCCGCCCCGAAGCGCAGCAGCTGTTCGCGGCTGTGGGCGATCTCCATCGCCCGCCCGCCCAGCACATAGGACGGCCGCACCACCACGGGGTAGCCGATGCGCTCGGCTTCCTCCGCCGCCTCCTCGAGGGTGCGGGCGGTGCCGTTCTTCGGCTGCTTGAGGCCGAGCGACTGCAGCAGGCCCTGGAAGCGCTCGCGGTCCTCGGCGATGTCGATCGCCTCCGCGCTCGTCCCCAGGATCGGGATGCCCGCCCGGTGCAGCGCCTGGCTGAGCTTCAGCGGCGTCTGCCCGCCATACTGCACGATGCAGCCGACGAGCTCGCCCTTCTCCTGCTCCTTGCGGATGATGGCGATCACGTCCTCCTCGGTCAGCGGCTCGAAATAGAGCCGGTCCGAGGTGTCGTAGTCGGTGGAGACCGTCTCCGGGTTGCAGTTGACCATGATGGTCTCGAACCCGGCCTCGCGCAGCGCGTAGGCGGCGTGGACGCAGCAGTAGTCGAACTCGATGCCCTGGCCGATGCGGTTCGGCCCGCCGCCCAGGATCACCACCTTCTTCCGGTCGGAGACGCGCGCCTCGCACTCCGGTGCGCCGAAGCCGCCCTCGTAGGTGGAATACATGTAGGAGGTGGCGGAGGGGAACTCGGCGGCGCAGGTGTCTATCCGCTTGAACACCGGCTGCACGCCGAGCTTCCGCCGCAGCGCCGCGACATCCGAGGGTGTCGCGCCCGTCAGCGCCGCCAGCCGCCGGTCGGAGAAGCCGAGCGCCTTCAGCCGCCGCAGCGCCGCGGCGCCCTTCGGCAGGCCGTTCGCCGTCACCTCGCGCTCGGCGGCGACGATCTTCCCGATCTCGCGCAGGAACCACGGGTCGAAGCGGCAGGCCTCGTGGATCTCGTCCACCGACAGGCCGGCGCGCATCGCCTGCGCCGCCATCAGCACGCGATCCGGCTTCGGCGTCGCCAGCGCGGCGTGGAACGCCTCGCGCGAGCCGTCGCCGGGCGGCGGCACCTCGTCGAGGCCGGACAGCCCCGTCTCCAGGCTGCGCAGCCCCTTCTGCAAGGCTTCCGCGAAGGACCGCCCGATCGCCATCGCCTCGCCGACCGACTTCATCGAGGTGGTCAGCGTCGCCGGGGTCCCTGGGAACTTCTCGAAGGTGAAGCGCGGGATCTTCACCACCACGTAGTCGATCGTCGGCTCGAAACTGGCCGGCGTGACGCGGGTGATGTCGTTCGAAAGCTCGTCCAGCGTGTAGCCGACCGCGAGCTTCGCCGCCACCTTGGCGATCGGGAAGCCGGTCGCCTTCGACGCCAGCGCCGAGGAGCGCGACACCCGCGGGTTCATCTCGATGATGACCATGCGGCCATCCACCGGGTTGATCGCGAACTGCACGTTCGATCCGCCGGTATCCACCCCGATCTCGCGCAGGCAGGCGATCGAGGAGTCGCGCATGCGCTGGTATTCCTTGTCGGTCAGCGTCAGCGCAGGCGCCACGGTGACGGAATCGCCTGTATGCACGCCCATCGGGTCGAGGTTCTCGATCGAGCAGACGATGATGCAGTTGTCCGCGCGGTCGCGGACCACCTCCATCTCGAACTCCTTCCAGCCGAGCACGCTTTCCTCGACCAGCACCTCGCTGGTCATGGACGCCGCGAGGCCGGCCGAGACGATCTGCTCGAACTCCTCGCGGTTGTAGGCGATGCCGCCGCCGGTGCCGCCGAGCGTGAAGGAGGGGCGGATGACGCAAGGCAGCTTCACCAGCTCGAGCGCCGCGCGCGCCTCCTCCATCGTGTGGGCGATGGCGCTCTTCGGGCTCTCGATGCCGATCCTCGCCATCGCGTCGCGGAACTTCTGCCGGTCCTCCGCCTTGTCGATCACCTCGGCCTTCGCGCCGATCAGCTCGCAGCCGTAGCGCGCGAGCACCCCCGCGGCATCCAGCTTCAGCGCGGTGTTCAGCGCGGTCTGCCCGCCCATGGTCGGCAGCAGCGCGTCGGGGCGCTCCTTGGCGATGATCCTCTCGACGATCTCGGGCGTGATCGGCTCGATGTAGGTGGCATCCGCCAGCCCCGGGTCGGTCATGATGGTCGCGGGGTTGGAGTTCACCAGGATCACCCGGTAGCCCTCCTCGCGCAGCGCCTTGCACGCCTGCGCGCCCGAATAGTCGAACTCGCAGGCCTGGCCGATCACGATCGGGCCCGCGCCGATGATCAGGATGGAGGCGATGTCGGTGCGCTTCGGCATGGCGGGCCCTTCAGCGTGGCGTCTGTTTCGCGGCCGCCAGCAGCAGCAGCGGCAGCAGGAGGAGATGGGGGATGCCCCAGAACAGCAGGACGGACAGCCGCGCCTCGGCGTCCATCAGCAGCGTCGTCGCGCCATGCACCACGGCCGAGATGCCGAAGGCGAGCAGCGCCGCGCGCCTGGGCGCCATGGAGCGGCGCAGCGCGCCGGCCAGCAGGAACAGCAGCAGGCCGGAATAGCCGAGGGCGAAGAGGAGAAGCAGGATCTCCATCAGCCCCGGGCCGCCGCCATCGCCTCCACGAACCGCCCGAACAGATGGCGGCTGTCCGTCGGCCCAGGGCTCGCCTCCGGGTGATACTGCACGCTGAAGGCGCGCTTCGCCGCGCAGGCGATGCCCTCATTGGTGCCGTCGAACAGCGAGCGGTGCGTCACCACCACGCCGTCCGGCAGCGACGCCTCGTCCACCGCGAAGCCGTGATTCTGCGAGGTGATCTCCACCTTGCCGGTCACGAGATCCTTCACCGGGTGGTTGGCGCCGCGATGCCCGCGGGGAAGCTTGTAGGTCCGCGCGCCGAGCGCCAGCGCCAGCAGCTGGTGCCCGAGGCAGATGCCGAACACCGGCACCCCCGCCGCCAGCACGCCCCGGATCGCCGGCACGGCGTATTCGCCGGTCGCCGCCGGGTCGCCCGGGCCGTTGGAGAGGAACACGCCATCCGGCGCCAGCGCCAGGATCTCCTCCGCCGTCGCCGTCGCCGGCACCACCGTCACGCCGCAGCCGGCATCCGCCAGGCAGCGCAGGATGTTGCGCTTGGCGCCATAGTCAACGGCGACGACCTGGAAGCGCGGCGCCTCCTGCCGGCCGAAGCCGCGTCCCCAGGCCCATAGCGTCTCGTCCCAGCGGGCGGTCTGCCGGCGCGTCACTTCCTTCGCCAGGTCCATCCCCTCGAGCCCCGGCCAGGCGGCTGCCTCGGCGCGCAGCGCCGGCAGGTCGAAGCGGCCGTCGGGGGCGACACAGATCACCCCCGTCGGCGCGCCGTTGTCCCGGATGCGGGCCGTCAGCGCGCGGGTGTCGAGCCCGGCGATCCCCGGCACCCCCTGCGCCTTCAGCCACGCATCCAGGTGCTGGGTGGCGCGCCAGTTGGCCGGCTCCGTCACGTCCTGCTTCACGATCAGGCCGCGGCAGGCCGGCGCGGCCGCCTCCAGATCCTCCGGGTTGCAGCCGACATTGCCTATATGCGGGAAGGTGAAGGTGATGATCTGCCCGGCATAGGAGGGGTCGGTCAGCGTCTCCTCGTAGCCGGTCATGCCGGTGTTGAAGCAGACCTCGCCGACGGCGGTCCGCGCCGCGCCGAAGCCGCGGCCCCAGAACACCGTCCCGTCGGCGAGGACGAGGGCGGCGGTCGCGCCCTCCGGCACGGCGTCCTGGGCGGTGGTCGTCATGGTCTGCTCCGGTTCGGGGGCACCCGGCAGCTCGGCGAGCGTGAGCCCGGTCGCGGCCAGCACGGCCGGCCAGTGTTTCGCCGGGATGGCGCGGGCCTGACGCCATTTGCGAATCGCCTCGGTGCCGACGCCGCAGCGGGCGGCGGCGGCCTCGGCGCCGCCCATCAGGGCCAGGATGTCCTCGACGGTGCGGGGGGCGGCGGGGTCCATGCCCCGCCCATACCGGGAAATCACTTCCCACCGCAAGGGGAGGCGGCGGGGTTGGGAAGTTTCTTCCCCGGCGGCTTCCGGTCTATATGCCCGCCAGCACAGGAGACCCCGCCATGTCCGACCTTCGCTCCCGCTTCACCGAGGCCCTCAAGGACTCCATGCGCGCGTCCGACGGCGCCCGCACCTCCACCCTCCGCATGATCCTGGCGAAGCTGAAGGACACCGACATCGCCGCCCGCCCCTCCGGCGTGGACAAGGTGCCGGACGAGCAGATCATCCAGATGCTGCGCGGCATGGTGAAGTCACGCCGCGAATCGGTGGAGCTCTACCGCCAGGGCAACCGCGCCGACCTGGTGGCGAAGGAGGAGGCGGAGATCGCCGTGATCGAATCCTTCCTGCCGCCGGAGATGGACGACGCGGCGCTCGACGCCGCGGTGGCCGCCGCCATCGCCGAGACCGGCGCGACCGCGATGAAGGACATGGGCAAGGTGATGGCCGCGCTGAAGGCGAAGCACGGCGCGGCGCTGGATCTCGGCAAGGCAGGGCCGAAGGTGAAGGCGGCGCTGGGGTGACGCGCCGGGCCTGCGCCTACCGCGCCGGATAGGTCCGCGGAAACGTCACCTGCTCCTGCGGCCCGGGCGGACGGATCGGCCCCACCTTGCCGCAGGCCCCGGCCAGCAGCCCGACCGCCAGAAGCAGGGCCAGCACACGGATCATCGCCCGAGCCTCTCCTGCCACTCCCGCGCCTCGCGCCGCACATTCCCGGGTGCCGTGCCGCCGAAGGACCGGCGGGAGGCGACCGAGGCCTGCACCGTCAGCACGTCATACACGCCCATCGTGATGCGCGGCTCGACCGACTGCATCGCCTCCAGCGGCAGCTCCGCCAGGTCGCAACCCTTCGCCTCGGCCATCGCCACCAGCCGCCCCGTCACGTGGTGCGCGTCGCGGAACGGCAGGCGGAGCTCGCGGACCAGCCAGTCGGCGAGATCCGTCGCGGTGGAGAAGCCGGCCCCCGCCGCAGCCCCAAGCCGGGCCGCGTCCGGCCTCATGTCCCGCACCATCCCGGCGGTGGCGGCGAGACAGAGGGCCATCGTCTCGGCGGCGTCGAAGAGGCCTTCCTTGTCCTCCTGCATGTCCTTGCCGTAGGCCAGAGGCAGCCCCTTCATCACCGCAAGCAGCCCGACCAGCGCGCCGGCGACGCGGCCGGTCTTGGCGCGCACCAGCTCGGCGGCGTCCGGGTTGCGCTTCTGCGGCATGATGGAACTGCCGGTGGTGAAGGCGTCCGACAGCCGGACGAAGCCGAAATAGGGGCTGGTCCAGATCACCATCTCCTCGGCGAAGCGCGAGAGATGCGTGGCGCAGATCGCGCAGGCCGCGAGGAACTCCAGCGCGAAGTCGCGGCTGCCGACCGCATCCAGGCTGTTGCGCATCGGCCGGTCGAAGCCCAGCGCCTTCGCGGTGAAGTCGCGGTCAATGGGGAAGCCTGTCCCGGCCAGCGCCGCCGCACCCAGCGGGCTCTCGTTCAGACGCTTGCGGCAATCGGCGAAGCGGCCGCGGTCGCGCGACAGCATCTCGACATAGGCCAGCATGTGGTGGCCGAAGGTCACGGGCTGCGCCGGCTGCAGATGAGTGAAGCCGGGCATCACCGTATCCGCGTGCTCGGCGGCGCGGTCGGCGAGCGCCCGCATCAGGTCGGCGATCTGGCCGTCCAGGCCATCAATGGCGTCGCGCACCCACAGCCGCACATCGGTCGCCACCTGGTCGTTGCGGCTGCGCGCGGTGTGCAGGCGCTTGCCGGCCTCGCCGATGCGCTCGGTCAGCCGCGCCTCGATGTTCATGTGGATGTCCTCGAGCGCCTCGCTCCACGCGAAGCGGCCGTCTGCGATCTCCTGCGCGATCTCGGCCAGCCCCTGGCGGATCGCGGCCTCCTCCTCGGCGGTCAGGATGCCTACATGCGCAAGCATGGCGGCATGGGCCAGGCTTCCCTCGATGTCCTGCCGCCACATCTTGCGGTCGAAGCCGATCGAGGCATTGATCGCCTGCATGATCGCCGAGGGGCCTTCGGCGTAGCGCCCGCCCCAGCTCGAGTTCCTGGCCATGAGAGGAAGGAGGCCCCCGTTGCGTTGCACCCGCCGAGACACGCTCCGCGCCGCGGCCGCCGCCACCTTTGGCGCGGGTGTGCTGGCCCCGCAAGGGGCGCGCGCCGGCGCGGGCCCGGAACGGCTGGTCCGCACCGGCCCCCGCGCCCTGCCCGATTTCCTGTTCGTCACCGCCGAGGGCGCCGAGCGCCGCGTCGCCGATTTCGCGGGCCGGGGCCTCGTCATCAATCTCTGGGCCACCTGGTGCCCGCCCTGTGTCGCTGAGATGCCGGCGCTGGATCGCCTGCACGCGCTGCTGGCCCCCGATGCCATCGAGGTGCTGGCCCTCTCGTCGGACCGCGGCGGCGCGATGCAGGTGGCGCCGTTCTACGAGCGCCTGGGGCTGCGCCACCTCGCCATCCTGCTCGACCCGATGGGCCGCGCCGGCCGCGCGATGGGCGCGCGCGGGCTGCCCACCACCGTCATCGTCGGGCGCGACGGGCGGGAACTCGCGCGCCTCGAAGGTGCGGCGGAGTGGGACCGCGCCGACATGGTGGCGGCGCTGCGCGCGCTGATCGGGCCGCGCGCCCCGGACCCGCCGTCGCGCGCCTGAGGTGGACAGCCGCCGCCGCCCCGCGGCACCCTGGCGGCCCACCCCTGGAGGACCCGCCGGCATGGCCGACGACACCGAGACGAGGATCGAGATCGAGGGCGACAGCGAGGCGGCCGTCGCGCTGGCGCTGACGCGCATGCTGCTCGCGGCCGAGGACGCGCCGGAGCGCCCGACGCAGGACGACATCCTGGCCGCCTATCGCTCCGCGCTCGCCGCCGTGCGCGGCGAGGAGTGGATCGAGGTCGAAGGCGAATACGAGGACGAGGAGGACGAGGACGAGGAGGACGAGGAGGAGGACGAGGAACCCCCGCCCGCGCGGTGAGCGGCCCGCTCCGCCCCGGCCACCCCGCCCCCCTCGGCGCCCATTGGGACGGGGCGGGGGTGAATGTCGCGGTGTTCTCGGCCAACGCGACCCGCATCGAACTCTGCCTCTTCGACGCCGAGGGCCGGGCCGAACTCGCCCGCCACGACCTGCCCTGCCGCACCAATGAGGTGTTCCACGGCCATCTGCCGGGTGCCGGGCCGGGCCTGGTTTACGGGTTGCGCGCCCACGGCCCCTGGGCGCCGGAGCGCGGGCACCGCTTCAACCCCGCGAAACTGCTGCTCGACCCCTATGCCCGTTCGCTGACCTGGCCGCTCACCTGGAACGATGCGCTGCGCGGCGGCGAGGCGCGGCCGGACCCGCGCGACTCCGCGCCCTTCCTGCCGAAGGCGGTGGTCACCGCGCCGCTCGCCGGCCCAGCCGCCGCACGCCCCGCCACGCCTTGGAGCCGCACCGTGATCTGCGAGGCCCACGCCAAGGGCCTGACGCGCCTGCACCCGGCGGTGCCGGTGGCGCAACGCGGCCGCCTGCCCGCCCTCGGCCACCCGGCGCTGATCGCCCATCTCAAGGCGCAGGGGGTGACCGCGGTCGAACTGCTGCCGATCCAGGCGATCGCGCCCGACCGCCACCAGGCCGAGCGCGGCCTGCCGAACTACTGGGGCTACTCGACGCTCGGCTATTTCGCCCCCCACCCGGACTACCTGGACGAAACCGGCGCGGAAGGCCTGCGCGACGCGGTGCGGCGGCTGCACGATGCAGGCATCGAGGTGATCCTCGACGTCGTGCTGAACCACACCGCCGAGGGCGACGAGCGCGGCGCCACCCTCTCCTGGCGCGGGCTCGACAACGCCTCCTATTACCGGCTGCGTCCTGACGGGCGGGCCGAGGACGTGACCGGCTGCGGCAACACGCTGAACCTCGCGCATCCGCGCGTGCTGCAGATGGCGCTCGACAGCCTGCGCCACTGGGCGAGCGCGTTCGAGGTGGACGGCTTCCGCTTCGACCTCGCCACCGCGCTGGCGCGCAGGGCCGAGGGCGGCTTCGACCCGGCCGCGCCGTTCCTCGCCGCGCTGACGCAGGACCCGCTGCTGTCGCGGCTGAAGCTGATCGCGGAGCCCTGGGATCTTGGCCCCGGTGGCTACCGCCTCGGCGGCTTCCCGCCCGGCATGGCGGAGTGGAACGACCGCTTCCGCGACACCGCGCGGCGGTTCTGGCGCGGGGATCCCGGGCAGCGCGGGGAGCTCGCCGCGCGCCTCGCCGGATCGGCCGACCTGTTCGACCATCGCGGGCGGCGGCCGCATGCCAGCGTCAATTTCGTCACCGCGCATGACGGGTTCACGCTCGCCGACCTCGTCGCCTACGAACGCCGCCACAACGAGGCCAATGGCGAGGACAACCGCGACGGCCACGGCGAGAACTTCTCCGCCAACTGGGGCGTCGAAGGCCCGACCGGGGACGCGCGCATCCGCGCCACCCGCTCCGCCGTCGCCCGCGCCCTGCTGGCGACGCTGATGGTGGCGCAAGGCACGCCCATGCTGACGGCCGGCGACGAGTTCGGCCGCACGCAGCACGGCAACAACAACGCCTATTGCCAGGACAACGAGATCTCCTGGGTGGACTGGACGCTGCTCGACAGCGCGGACGGCGCGGCGATGGCGCGCTTCGCCGCGCGACTGGCGGCGATCCGCGCGGCGCACCCTTCGCTGCGGCACGATGCGTTCCTGCACGGCGACACGCAGCCGCTGCCGGGCGTCCCCGACATCTCCTGGTTCGGCGCCGACGGCGAGCCGCTGTCTCCGGACGCCTGGGAACGGCCGGAGGAGCGCGTGCTTGCGCTGCGGCGCGCGGTCCGCGAAGCCGGAGCGGTGGACGCGACCCTGATCCTGATGAACGGCGGGGAGGAAGCGCGCGCCATCCGGCTGCCCGCGCCCGCCCTGCCCTGGCGGCTGCTGCTGTGCACTTCCGACCCCGAGGCGCCGGAGGCGGACGCGCCGGAGGCGATGACGCTGCCCGCGCGGGCCTTGCGCATCCTCGCCGCGACGCTGCCCGCGCCATGACGGATGAGGCGCTCCGCCGCCGCGCCGCGGCCGAGGGCATCGCGCTCACCTGGCACGACGTGTGGGGCGAGGAGCGCGTCGTCTCCCCCGACACGCTGCGCGCCGTGCTCGCCGCGCTCGGCGCCGAGGAGCCCGCACCCCCGCCCGCGCTGCTGATCGCCCGCCCCGACGAGCGCATCCTGCTGCCCGGCGCGCGCCCCGGGCCGGCGGTGCTGCTGCTGGAGGACCGCCGCGCCCTCGGCATCCCGCTGGCCGAGGCGCCTGGCGGGGCGAGCGCGCCGCCCGTTCCGGAGCCTGGCTACCACGCCATCGAGGCCGGCGGCCGCCGCCACGCCATCGCCATCTGCCCCCGCCGCTGCGTGCAGCCGGCCGACCTCTCGCCCGACCGCCGGCCCTGGGGGCTCGCGGTGCAGGTGTATTCGCTGCCCGGGCCCTGGGGCGCGGGCGACTTCGCGGGCGTGGCCGAGACCGCGCGGCGGGCCGGCGCGCGCGGCGCCGATGCGCTGGCGATCAGCCCGGTGCATGCGCAGTTCGCGGCCCAGCCCGCGCGGTTCCAGCCCTACGCCCCCTCCTCGCGGCTGATGCTGAACCCGGTGCATGCCGCGCTGCCCGATCCGGCGGTGCCGCTGCCGTCTGCGCCGCTGATCGACTGGGCGGCGGCGGGCCCGGCGAAATGGCAGGCGCTGCGCGCGGCCTTCGCGGCGATGGACGAGGCGGAGCGCGACGCCTTCGCCGCCTTCCGCGCCGCCCGCGGCGAACCGCTCGCGCGCTTCGCCCTGTTCGAGGCGCTGCACGCCCATTTCACCCGCCAGGGCCTGTGGGACTGGCGGTCCTGGCCCGGCGCGTACCGCGACCCGGCGAGCGCGCATTGCGCCGCCTTCGCCGCCGAGCACGCTGCGGAGGTGGCGTTCCACGCCTACGCACAGTTCCGCGCCGACGCCTCGATGGCCGCAGCCCAGCGCGCGGCGCGCGAAGCGGGGATGCGGATCGGGCTGATCGCCGACCTCGCCGTCGGCTTCGACCCCGCCGGCGCCGAGGCCTGGGCCGGGCAGCAACGGGCGCTGACGGGGCTCACCATCGGCGCGCCGCCCGACCTGCTGAACGACCGCGGCCAGGGCTGGGGCCTCTGTTCCTATTCGCCGCGCGCCTTGCGCGCCGAGGGCTTCGCGGGCTTCCGCGACCTGCTCTGCGCCGGCTTCCGCAACGCCGGCGGCATCCGGGTGGATCATGTGATGGGCTTCGCGCGGCTCTGGGTGATCCCGGACGGCGCCTCGCCCACCGAAGGCGCCTACATCGCCTGCCCGGCGCGGGAGATGCTGGCGCTGACGGCGCTCGAATCCTGGCGGCATCGGGCGATCGCGATCGGCGAGGATCTCGGCACCGTGCCCGGCGGCTACCGGGAGGAGCTGGCCGAGGCGGGGCTGCTCGGCCTCGCCGTGCTGCAGTTCGAGCGCGAGGGCGACCGCTTCACCGCGCCCGCCGAGTGGCGGCCAGGCGCCGTGGCGGTGACCACGACGCATGACCTGCCGACCGCCGCAGGCTGGTGGGCGGGGCGGGACATCGGCTGGCGCGCCTCCCTCGGCTGGGCCGACGAGGCGAAGGAGCGCGAGGCCCGCGCGCGCGACCGAGCCGCCCTGTGGAACGCCTTCCGCCGCGCCGGCGCCGCCGCAGGCGACCCGCCAGAAGAACACGACGGCCACGCGGCGGCCGCGGCGGCGATCGCGCAGGTGGCGGTGAGCCGCGCGCCGCTGGTGCTGGTGGCCGCCGAGGATGCGCTGGCCGAGACCGAAGCGCCGAACCTGCCCGGCACGGTGACGGAACATCCGAACTGGCGCCGAAGGCTGCCCGGGGAGCCGGCGGACTCGCCGCTGCTGGCGCCGCTGGCGGGGGGCTAG
>Ga0272446_1000823_pt1 | contig 47271 bp, 45 predicted proteins | sample YNPCB0061_FD_194587 | JGI IMG/M metagenome (GOLD analysis project Ga0272446, IMG submission 194587) | Hot spring microbial mat communities from Yellowstone National Park, WY, United States - YNP-CB-006-1 | ecosystem: Environmental > Aquatic > Thermal springs > Hot (42-90C) > Sediment | place...
GGCAAGCCGCTGGATGCCTCAACGCGCAATCTGAATCATGCGATTGCCAAGTTGCGCGCGATTGGCGAGCACCCGTTCCGTATCCTCGAGCGGCAGTTCGGTTATACGAAGGTGCGCTATCGCGGGCGGGAGAAGAACACGGCACAACTCGTCACGCTGTTTGCGCCGGGGAACCTGTATCAGGCAAGACGTGCGTTACTGGCGACGGGATAAATCCGCCTGCGATGCGGCGGATTGCCAAATGGACGGCGTTGGGTGACCATACCTTCGGCTCGACGTCGTGAGAGCGGACGTGTATCTTCGAGCCCGTGTTTGTTGGTCGAAGACGTCGTGTGGATGCGGGCAAATCGCATATGCGCCCTTATGTCAACTCGTGACGACGTCGCTTGCGAAGTACACACCCTTGCGCCGGCTATCCGCACCCGCCTCGGATTGCGCCGTCGGCTACTCGCCCGGCTGCAACCCCGACGAAGAGGACTGCACCGTGGCAGGCTGCACCGGCGTGTCCCCCGACACCTGCGACCCCTCCGAGTGCCCGGCCGAGATCTCCGCCATCGCGATGATCTGCAACGACGGAAGCGTCGGCACCCCCGTGTGCGAGCGGCTGTCCGACGGCACGTGCGACTACGTCCACCGGTGCAACGACGCCTGCGGCCCCGAGGACTGCGGCGCGATCCCCGAGATCGCGATGATCTGCGAGGACGGCACGATGGCCTTGCCGGTGTGCGAGACGACGTCCGCAGGAGTCTGTGGGTACGGGTTCGTGTGCAACGACACCGTGGTGGTCTCGCCGTCTTGCGAGCTGTCGGCGTGCGGCGCGGCGCCCGCGATCGCGATGATCTGCCCCAACGGCCAAGCGGCGGAGATGGTGTGCGAGCCGGACGCCAACGAAGCCTGCGGGTGGGCGTTCGACTGCTCCACCACGGTGCAGTGCACGCCGGACGACTGCGGCGCCAACAACTTCATCGGCCACGTCTGCGAGGACGGGGCGGAAGCCGTGGTCGAGTGCATGGCGACGAAGGCGGGTGTTTGCGAGTGGACTCCGGTGTGCCCGTTGTGACGCTTCCTTCAACGAATGCGCATCGGGAGACACTGCGGCGCGCTGGGGAGATCCTCCAGGCATGCAAGCAACAGGCGGGCTGAATCCAAGTCCCATGAGGGAGTTCCCGCGAATCCTTCTCGGTAACTCGACGTGACACGGTCGACGAGATCCTCCGGCGACGCGTTCCGGACGGCTTCCACGACGCCGAAGGCCCGCATCACGTCATGCATCGTGGCGCCTTCCGCCTCCTCGACGGTGCCAGGGCTGAAGTCGGCAAGTCCAAGCTGACGGTCCCACGGAAGGGCCAACTCCGGATGAAGAGGCCGAAGGTCGAGGGATCGGGTCGAACGGCGGGCCCCCTGGCTGTCGAGCTCGACAAGATCGAGGCGGTCCCTTGTTGCGAACACCAGTCCGCGTCCCCCACGAGCGAAGGATACGCACGACCCCTTCGGGGCAGGGACTCTCGAGACTTCCCTCCCGTTGTCGATGATCCGGCCCCGATAGAACAGGCGAAGAGCGTTCTGATGGACCCGGACGAGAGCGCGACACCGCGTTCCGCTGACCCCCGATCGATGAAGCTTTGCCGGATCGATTTGGTCCGTTGCCAGTCTCGCGATCGGCCGAGCGGCGACCGTGTCGATGATCCCAACCACGTCAGAACTCGGGGTCACACACGGCCACGCAAGGTCTCCCTCGGGGGAATAGACCACTTTCCCCGTAGGCGGCGAGAGGACATGTTCCTCCAGCATCGTGGCTGCGGGGAACCGGATGGATCGAGCTCGCGGGAAGTCGATGAGAGAGGTCCCCGAACGCTCCGGTCCGGCGCAAAACGCCCGCCCTACGATCCCTTCCGGCCACAGGCCCACCACGAACCGCCTCTCCCACAAGTCGTAGACGTGCGAAGGGCGAAACTCCTCGTGGGGCGCAAGCCACACATGACGACCGTCGGCAGAGAGCCCTGCGACCTGACGGGAAGACAGGGGGACCCAGTTGTGAACGTGTCCATCGGTGGATAGATGAACGGTCGCCCAGGGGTAGACGATCAACACGTGTTCGTCGGCCCAGAGCACGTCCTCAGGTACCTCAGGCTCGGCACGCTGGTCTCGGCGTCGGGAGCCCGCGAGAGAAGGGGCAGAGGGCAGGAGGTCCTGCGGCACGGCCTCACGGTACTGGCGCTGCTCCACATCGTAGACATGAATGGATTGCTCGAGACGGGGAGCATCTGGGGCTGCGCTCAGAAGAAAACCACGCACCGCTTCGGCCAAGAGGACTGCCTCGTTGCTCAGCAGCATGCTCGGGGCATTCAGCTCCCTGAGACGCACGATACGAGCCTGCGTTTGCATCACGGCGGCGAGCGCCCACCCCGCGTCGTCAGGAATGGGAGGCCCGAAGAGAGGTGGAGTTGGAGTGCGTGGGGGCACTGGGATCGTGGTGAGCACCAGGTCCGTGGGAAGCATCCCTCGAGGCCAGTCCGGCACGATGCTGCCTGGGTCTTCAATCCCCTCCAAGGCAGAGCGTATTCCGTCGAGACCCACGGGGGCGGGATCGTCCGGCTCGGGATACGACGCCAGAAAGCAAGCTTGCAGGGCACCTTCGGTCATCCCGAGGAGCTTCGCGACGATGGGCTTGCACGGGCCGGGCAGGAACCCATCGACGGAGATCTGCCTTGGTTGCAGGGCCCCGAAGAGCGCTTCTTCGTGGGAGACGTGCGGTGCGTTCCGATACTTGCGCGCGAGGTGATGCAGGGCCCATGGGTCGGTGGACCCGAGGTACGTCACGTCAGGGTGAAGCGGCACTTCGGACATGTCGCTTCGGATACACATCCCACGACCCGACGTCCAGCTTCGTCATCGAGGGGTAAGGAGCTTCCAAGCGACGTAGTCCATCCCACGCCAGGCATCGAGCACGAGCACGAGCACGTGAGGCCCCTGGCTGTCACGCGCTCTTGACACGCACGCCGGCGAGGTGTCTCGCAGACGTGACAGTGGATGCCCCTGGCGCGATGAATTCCCCTTGCTTTTGTGGCGCGATCAGCATGGTCCGTCGATTGCTCTACCGAGAGCACGAACCGACGGTGACCCGGTCACCTCACAAGCCCAAGGAGATCGCCATGAAGACCCGAACCACCCTCGTCGCTTGCTTGTTCGCCGCGCTGATCGGCTGCAGCGCCACCACCGAAGAGCCCGTCAAGTCCGGCAAGCAGTACATCAACCTCTCCACCGGCGAGACCCAGGAGTTCGCCGACGGCGAATCGGTCCCGCCCGGCTACGGCGAGTGCACCGAGCAGGGCTGCCCCGAGCCCTACCCCTGCACCGAGATCGACCCCGACTCCTGCACCGTCCGCTCGGATTGCGCCGTCGGTTACTCGCCCGGCTGCAACCCCGACGAAGCAGACTGCAGCGTGGCGGGCTGCGCCGGCGTGGCCCCCGACACCTGCGACCCCTCCGAGTGCCCCGCGGAGATCGCCGCCATCGTCGGCACCCCCGTGTGCGAGCGGCTGTCAAAATGACGGCGGTCGATGACCATACCTTCGGTTCGACGTCGTGACGGGGGAGGTGTATCCTGCGCGAACGTTCGGGCTGTTGGAGATGGCCGCCTCATGCTGAGAAGATCGCATAACAGAGGAGTCATGTAAACTCGTGACACTGGGCTTGACAGCCACGGACGCTTGCGCGGGCTACCCGCTCCAGCAGTTCCGGGAGAATCGCGGCACCGGCCTACAGTTCCATATCGACATCGCACGCTTTGACGTCGCTGCGATTCGGGCGTGGCTGGACAACGAACTCGCGCTGGCCCGTCGTGCACAGACCGATGCACAACGGGATTGGCAGCGTGCATCTTCACGGTTACATCCCAGTGATCCGATGTCCGGTCGGGAATTGCAACGGTTGCAACAGGTGGCCACGGAGGCCGATGATCGCACCCGGCGGCTGGAGGGATTCGACCGCGACTGGGATCGCTTTGAGCCGGACTTCCGGCGTTGGGCCGCGGCACAGGCGGAGGTCTCGACCGGCGGAGGCAGTCGGACGGTGACCGGCGTTCTGCTCGGGCACGAGACCGTGGTCGATACATCTCCACACCGTTTTGTTGCGCATATCAATGTGGAAGGCGTTCGGATCGTCGAGGGCGCCAACCAGGACATCAAGGCCGTTATCTATGTCCTCAATCTCTGATCCGCGGCAACGCCTGGAGGCTGCTCTGGCAGTCGGCCAGGTCCTGGTCGCGACCGTCGAACAACCGTCTCCGGATGGCCCATCCATCGGGCTCACCGCGACGATCCGCCGGGGCGCCCGACTGGAATACCTGCTTATCCTGGACTGGTACCGTATGGATCCGCCCTTCGGCACCGATCTGGATCGTCAATTATTGAGCTTCGACGCGCTGGCCCCGTTGTGGGACCAGGTCGTCGCATCCGGCCTCGCCTTGAGCGAGTTCAGGGTTCTGCGCTCGCCGCTCGCGAGTGCCGCGGAGCGCGAGTTTCAGGAGGCCCAGGCGAGACTCGCGGAGCGGGACGGAGCCCTTGGCAGGGAGCCCGATCACTGAGGGCGGACATGAACACCCAGCCCGATGCCCCCAAAAACCGGCTGACGATCGGGTGCTCAGCTCAGACTCGCAACCGGCAACCGGCAAGTGACAACCCAATGTCCTCCCCACCGCCCCCCTTCGACTTCAGCCGACTGCACGCGCGCCAGGCACGGGAGCAGGCGGAGGCAGTGGCCATCGCAGCGCAGCTTGCGGCCCTGGTGCTTGAACGTGTGCCGCCGATCCTGCGGCGCTATGGGGCGGGGCGTGCCTGGCTGTTCGGCTCCGTCGCCGCCGGTCGCTGCCATGGGCGCTCGGATGTGGACCTGTTGGTGCTCGGCATCGCGGCAGCGGACTACTGGGCGCTGCGCCATGACCTGGAGCAGGCCAGCAAAACGACGGCGGTCGATGACCATACCTTCGGTTCGACGTCGTGACGGGGGAGGTGTATCCTGCGCGAACGTTCGCGCTGTTGGAGATGGCCGCCTGATGCTGAGAAGATCGCATAACAGAGGAGTCATGTAAACTCGTGACACTGGGCTAGACAGCCACGGACGCTTGCGCGGGCTACCCGCTCCCGGCCAGCACCATTCCAACCAGGTACGCGGGCAGGATCGGCTCGCTTCCGCTCGCATGCGCAAGGCCCCCCAGCCCGAACATCAACACGAGCACGAACTTGATCTCCGCCTCGCTCACTCGCCCGCCCGTCTGTCGGATCACGTACCGCACGAGCCTCGGGGCGATGCTCAGCACCACCGCCGTTGCCGCGATGAACAGCGCGAGAAACCAGTTGAAGTGCGTGAAGAGCAGCCCGAGCGCCAGCACCGTCCCCAGGTCTGTCACGAAGCAGGCCGCGAGAATCACCCGCCCAAGGTTGGTCTGATTGAATCCGGTCTCGACCATCACCGCGTAGACGACCGCCACGGACGTGGTGGACAAGGCGATGCCTGCGATCCGCATGCCTTGGGTCTTCGTGGCGACGTCGCCGTTCGGGCAGCGATGAACCCGCGACTTCCACCGTGTGAAGAGCACCACGGGCGTCGCGGGGCGTTTCCGACCGCTTCTTTCCAAGGGTAAGCCGTTTCAGAGGCGCACCGGAACGTCCAGCCCGTTGCGCGTGGGTGGCGTGATTGGTGGTGTGGGTGGGGGGGCCGCACTATCGCACGGGTCGTCGGAGCCAGTACCCGGGCCTGCGTCTCGCGTGGGCGAATGCCAGGACAACGATGGGCTCTTCTGTAGCGTCGAAGAACACCTGGTAGGGGAAGCCTCGGATGGGGCACTTCCGGTACGCCGACTGCGGTGACCAGACGGGGAACGCTTCCGGTGACTCCGCGATGCGGCTGAGAGCCTCGTGCGCGTTTCCGAGCCACCGCATCCCGAGGCCCGGACCGCGCGCCTCGCACCACCGCGCGGCGGCCGAGAGCTCGGCTTCCGCCGACGCCGCGACGACGACCGTTCTCATCGATGTGCGAGCTGCGCTGCGATCCTCGCACGGACTTCGTCCCACTCGGCCACCGGCTCCTGCCCGGACCGTACTCGGGCTGCCCTGTCCGCGAGCTCGGCTTCCCAGGACGCGCGCCATTCCGGATCCGTGCAGCCTTCTACGCTTTCAAGCAACTCGGAGGCGATCTCGAGCCTCTCCTGCTCCGGCAGTTGGAGCGCTTCGGAAAGAACCTTTGCAGCGTTCCGGCTCATGCATCGGAGAGTAGCACGAGACAGCGGATCCCGCTTGAGCGCAACCGGCGCGCTGTGAAACAATCAGCACGCTATGAGAAGCTGGAATCTCGTCGCGGTAGCTGTTCCCCTTGCGTCGTTCGCCCTGGTCAGCCTGAGCTGTACCCGAGCGCCGACCGAGGCGCCCAAAGCGCCCGGGTGGGAGCCGAAGGACGCAACGAAGTGTCACGTGAAGGCGAGCCAACGCAAGCCGCTGGTGGTCGAGTGGCGGGGAGAGGACCGCGCGGCGCTCGAGACGCAGGCGCGCAAGGGGCTGATCGTGGTGCGCTACGACGGCTGCGAGATGGAGGTGCTGTCGCGTTGCACGGCGCCGGCGCAGTACCAGTACGCTGCGAACAACCCGCAGAAGAGCACGGAGAGCATCAGGAACGAGGACGAGCTGTACGCTGCGGTGCCGATCGGGGCGGCGAGGCTGGAAGGCAAGCTGCGGCAGTTCGGCGAGCTGACCGTGAAGATGACGATGGTGGGGCGGTGGGAGGCCGCGAAGGCGGACGTGCGCAAGTCGGAGCTGCAGGGAGCGGAGTGCGAGCGTGCGACGCACGTGATCACGGGGATGACGGTAGGAGCCTTCACCTTCTTTGCAGGAGCGGCGAGCGAGGATTCGGCGGGCGCGGGCGTGGCGGGCGTGGGAGCCGGCGCGAAGGCGTCCAGGGGCCACGAGGAGCTATCCCAGGCCGGGGACCCGTCGCAGTGCGAGTCGGCGTCGGATCAGGACAAGGAGCCGGTGAAGAACTGCAGCGCGGTGATTCGCGTGGAGGTGGCGGAGCTGGGTGACGTGCAGACGGTGTGTCCGGAGGGCACGGAGCAGCGGGGCGGGCAGTGCGTGCGCAAGGATGTGGTGACGGAGGTGGAGTGTCCGCCGGGCACGCAGAGCCAGGGTGGCAAGTGCGTGGCGAGCGTGGACACGAGCTGCGCGGCGGGGATGCACTTCCAGGCGGGGCGAGGGTGCGTGGCGAACGTGGTGGCGCAGCCGGCGACGCCCGCGGCTGCAGCGGCGAGCCCGCCGCCGTCCGGCGGAGCCGTGGGGCAAATGGTGCGAATCCCGGCTGGCACGTTCAACATGGGCTCGAACGACGGGGACGCGGACGAGAAGCCGGTGCATTCGGTGCGGGTGGCGTCGTTCGAGATGGATCTGACGGAGGTGACGGTGGACGCGTACGGCGCATGCGTGCGAGCGGGCAGGTGCACGCAGCCTGGTACGGACCAGTACTGCAACTGGGGGCAGAGCGGGAAGGGGAACCACCCGATCAACTGCGTGGATTGGAACCAGGCCAAAGCGTACTGTGACTATGCTGGGAAGCGGCTGCCGACAGAAGAAGAGTGGGAGTACGCGGCGCGTGGTACGGATGGAAGGACCTATCCCTGGGGCAACGGAGCGCCGGGGCCTCGGCTGTTGAACGCGTGCGGGAGCGAATGCGTGGCCTGGGCGCGCGAGCGAGGGCAGAGCTGGGCGGCGATGTATCAGGCCGACGACGGCTGGGCGACGACGGCGCCTGTTGGCAGCTATCCTTCTGGGGATAGTCCGTTTGGTCTACACGACATGGCCGGGAATGTGTGGGAGTGGACGGCCTCCGGATATTCAGCCGATTACAGCAAGAATCGTACCACCAACACCTTCGTCGCCCGCGGCGGTGGTTGGGACGATGACGCCCTTTCGACCGTCCGTGCCGCGTTTCGCAACAGGAACGCGCCGGCGGACCGCAGCCGCGACCTCGGCATCCGCTGCGCCCGTTAGGAGTTGCCCCTTATCCCTTTCCCTCCTTTCCCCTTTCCTGCGCGTTTTGTGCCAGGCGAAAGGCTGACGCATTGCGCGCAACAATCCACGCGAGCGAAGCGAGCGTTCCGAAAATTACCTGTCAGCCGTCAGGCAGATCGTCGTCGGACAGCAAGCCAAGCTCGCGCAGCGTCTGGTCACGCAGCCGCCATGTGTCGCCATGCGCCCAGTGCGCGAACGTGGACCTGAGCGACGCCATGAAGCGCTCCCACCTCGCCGGGTCCGCGCAAGCCTCGGCGAGCAGGTGAGCCAGCCGCTTCTTCGCCCGCACGACCGACGTGCGCTTCACCCGCACCTGGTCGGGCAATATCCGGAAGCCCAGCCATGTGATTCCCTGCCGCGTGGGCATGACCTGCCACGGGTGCAGCCGCAAGCGCTGGCGCCAGCACGCTTGCTCGATTGCGTCTCCCCATCCGGATAGCTGCGCGCGGTCGTCCGAGAACAGCAGCATGTCGTCCATGTAGCCCACGACGCGCGGGTTGCGGATGTCGTGCTCGAGCTGCGCGAGCAGGATCGCGTGATCGATCGAGGGGAAGAACTTGCGCACGTCGAGGTGCAGCGCGAACCGGTAGGCGCGCGACCACACGACAGCCTGGCGAATAGCCGCATGCGTACCGAGTCCGAAGCGGCATGCGTAGGTTCGAGGGATCAGGTGGCGCTCCAGCAGCGGACCGATGTGCTCGCACAGCGCCTGGTGCACGATGCGGTCCTCGAACGGCGCCGCGACGATCTCGCGCGTCTTCGGGTCGTGGACGACGTGCCGCCCCGGCCGACCCGGTTGCCATCTGCCGTCGAGAAGCGTCGTGTGCAGGCGGACCACCACGGTCTCCAGGTTGAAGAGGCACCGCGCCACGCTCGTGCGGTCGCGCTTGCCGCGCGCGGCGCGCCTTGCAGCAGCCCATAGCGTCCCCAGGGACGCGACGCGGTCGAGCAGGTCACCGCTCGGTGCGCCGTTGCTGCCGTCGTCGCTCATGCTCCCGCTCCAGGCGAAGCCATCCCCCGGTCCTGCGCCCGCACTCATCGACGAGCCTCATCGCGTGCTCGTGCTGGTCGAGGGACAGGTATCGCCGGTCTCGCGCGCCGCGCAGCAGCAGCCGCACCAGGCCGAGCTTGCGGTTGACGGCCTCGAGCTCCGCGCAGCGCGCCGCACCTCGCGGCATCTAGACAGCCTGCACGAGCCACGTGACCGCGTCGAGGACCGCGTCCAGCAAGCGCCTCCCGAGCTGCCCTCTAGCGAGCTTGGGAAACGCCTGCACCCGCTCATCGAGCCACAACCACGTCTGATAATGCGTGCTCGACCAGCGACTCCAGGCTTGTGTCTTCCTGCTCCGGCATCGTAGGCTCGTTCGTGCCCGGGCAGGCAGCCTTCGTCAATCGCGGCGGCTGCTGGAACAACAACAAGGCATCGAACGTCCGCGCCGCGAATCGCAACAGGAATACGCCCACGAACCGCAACAACAACCTGGGCTTCCGCTGCGCCCGCCCAGCAGTGCCCGCTTCGCCGCAAGGTCACGGCCCTGCGGCCCGCGCTCTGCCGAACCGCTGCCCGGGGCCGTGACGCAGTCCGTCCGGCGACTGAGGCTAACCCTCGTCGCGTCTCCCGGTCACGCGGCCGCGTCGGGGGTGGTGCCTGTCTATCGGACGATCCTCAGGGGCGTGGTCAACGCGGCCGTGCAGCAGTTCGAGCTGGATCGCAACCCGGTCGCGGGGATCGAGCCGTTCGACACCAGCACGCACGAGACCTACACGAAGGAAGAGCCGAACAGCTTGACCGTCGCCGAGTTGCCGCGGTTCCTCGCCAAGCTGTGGGAGCTGTACCCGCAGCACTTCGGCATGGTCGCGCTAGGGTTCGCGACCGGCCTGCGACCGTCGACGATGCGGCCGCTACGCCGGAGTGGACCGACCCCCGACATGTTGTGGGACACGGGCGTGCTGCTCGTGCGCAGGTCGCAGACGCGCAACGAAGAAGTCATGCGCAAGCCCAAGACAGGGCTGCGGCAACGTCTGCTGCTGCCGGCCGACCTGGTCGACATCCTTCGGTGGCACGTCGATCAGCTCAAGGGCGCGATGGCCGACTCGGAGCTGCTGTTCCCGTCGGAGACGGGCGGCTTCCGATCCGCGTCATGGCTCGACAAGCCGTTCCGCGAAGTGGCGAAGGCGATCTGCTTGACCAAAGCGGTTGCGCCTGGCGCAATGCGACGCACGTTCCAAGACCTGGCGCGTGCGGCGCAGGTGAACGACCTGGTCACGCGTGCCGTGTCGGGTCACGCGACCGACTCGATGCAGCGGCTGTACTCGACGGTGTCGGAGCTCGAGGTGAGGGAGGGGCTGGCGAAGGTCGTGTCGCTGGCGGGGTTCAAGAAGGCGCACGCCGGTGCGAGGAGGCGAGGTGGTGTGCGTGGTGCCAAAATCAGAAAAGCCAGCTCGGGGTGATCTGCGAATCTGGTTGACCCGGGGCTGGCCTACCCAAGACCTCACACGGTTCGCGGCGGACCGCGTTCAGACGGTCGCGGGAGTGGCCTCGCCCATTGCGCCGCGGATGTTCATCGCGGTCCCTGCGGGCAAGGTGGGCACCCTGCGAAAGCGCGCGAAGGATGCGTCGATCGACGACGTTCGCAAGGCGCGACGGGCCCTGCGCGCCGAGGGGGCGACGAGCAAGCGATCGTCGAAAGAGGAGAAGGCGCTTCGGGCCGTGCTCGCGAAGGTGGTGGCGCTCGGCGGTGTGACGGTGGTCCTTCGCGGGGGTCAGGTGTCGTTGGGGCGCGTCCCGCTGGACGAGAAGACGCTTCGGGCGTTGGGGCGAGCGCTGGCGACGGTGCCGCCGCCGAGCTGACCGGCGAGCTCGCAGTTCTGGTGGCGAGCTCGCAGTTCTGGTGGCGAGCTCGCAGTTCTGGTGGCGAGCGTGCTGCGGTCCGCGCATGGCAGCGCGAGCCCCCTCCGGGAAGAGGACCCACGTGTACAAGACCGGGTTCGCGAGCCTTGCGGGAGGGTACGATCACCGGCCATGGCGCAGGGATGCGTGCAATGGATTCCCTGGCGCCGTGGGAGCAGGACTTGCTCGAGGCCCTGGCTGCCTGGCATTTTCCGGTCGATCCGGGTCGGTTCCTGGTCATTGTCAGGCTTCTGGGTGTGCAGGACGCGAGCGGTGCGGTCTACGAGCTGTCGAGCCTCTCCCTGGCTGTCCACTCGCTCGCGAGCAAGGGCTGGGCTGGGCTGGGACGGTGAAGGGCCGAATCGCGTGCGCGGTCAAAATGACGGCGGTCGATGACCATACCTTCGGTTCGACGTCGTGAAGGGGGGAGGTGTATCCTGCGCGAACGTCCGGGCTGTTGGAGATGGTCGCCTGATGCTGAGAAGATCGCATAACAGAGGAGTCATGTAAACTCGTGACACTGGGCTTGACAGCCGCGGACGCTTGCGCGGGCTACCCGCTGCTCGGCACGGCCACGGCGTTCTACTCGACGCAGGAGCAGGACGGTGTCGTCATCCGCAACCGGACCGGGCACACACGCCTGGGCGCATTCGGGCAAGGCCAAGCTCCCGGTCCGGTCGCCGTGCACTCCCAAGCAGAACTCCGCATCGCGCCCGACGGCCTGGTCGCGAGCCTGTCGCACGAGGAGTCGGTGACGGTCACGGTCGGCGCTGAGACCGAGCCCCGGTTCCACGCTACCGTAGACGCAACCGTGCGAAGGGGGGCCACGGCGGCTTTCGAGGTCGCCGGCACTCTGCCCGATACCAGGTCATTCGACCACATCGACCGGAACGGCGCGAACCTCGACCTCGAGAAGCGCATGGACGAGCAGATGATCGGCGACTTCACGCTGACCGAGCTCGAGCAGGGGCTTGCCGGGTATGCTCTGACCCCCGCCAAGATGCCCGACGGCTGGGTCACAAGGGCGATGCTTCTGGTCAGGACGAACCCGGCCTATGCGACGCGCCTCGTCGAACTCTTCGAGCGCCCGGGCATGACGACCAGGGGTCGCTCGCTCATCATGGACATCCTCGCGTCGGCGGGAAACCCGGAAGCCCAGGCTGCCATGTGCGACGCGCTCTCCACAGACGCAGCCCACCAGGACGAGGGCGCTTTCACCTCGCTGCTCCAGCGGCTGTCGTTCGTGCAGCGGCCTACGGGGGCAACCGTCCAGTTCCTCGAGCACCAGGTGGACGCCGCTTCCTCTTCCCGGCATCGAACTGCAGCCGTCTACGCGCTCGGCGCGGCCGTCGGGAATACCGCCATGGCCGGTGGTGACGTGACCGAGGCCAACGGCAAGCTGCTTGCTGGACTGCACGCCGCCAAAGACCCCGAGGACCGTAGCGTGATGATCGCCGCTCTCGGCAACGCTGGGCTGCCGGCCAACTTGCCCAAAATCGCCGAGTACGCAGATGACGAGGACGCCGCCGTGCGACGCACCGTCGCCCCCGCGATGCGCAGGACGGACACGCAGGATGCGCGGAAGGTGCTGACGTCGCTGGTCAGCGACACCGATTCGCGGGTAGCGAAGACGGCGATCGACACGTTGAAGACGCAGTCCCTCGACGAAGACGCAATGAAGTCGTTGGAAACGGCGGTGAGCGGGGAGGCCTTCAACCACGGCGCGCTGGATTCCGAGCTCGTCACGCTGCTCGCATCGCATACCCAACAGAGCGAGAGCCGGGATCACATGCTGGATTCGCTGCTCTCGCGGACGCGCGATGCACAGCTAGCGTCGAGGATCTGAATGGCGCTGGGCCCGCGGGAGCGGAGCGGCTGGGCGGGTCTCTGACCGCACGCAGCGAGGCATTCCCGTCCGTATCAAGCGTCACAATCGACATGTTCCCGCCGATTCCACGCAACAGACGGAAGGGCTTGGGCGACAGGACTTGCAGAAGCGGAAAACGGATGCCGGGACCGCGATGAGCACGCGGCGGCACCGCCCGCGACGACGATCACCAGCCCCCACGGGAGACGACCATGAACCGGACCTTCAAGACCACCTCGGCCTGCCTTCTTCTCGCTCTGTTCGCCGCAGCCTGCGGAGGAACCGATCCCACCACGTTCGACACGGACCAGCCGGCAGACAGCGCGGGCGACCAGGGATCCGCCAACGGCTCGGGCGAGGCCATCGACACATCCGTCCCCGCCACGGTCACTCCCATGGAGGTGGCGCGCAGACGGCAGATGCTCCGAGACTACGACACTGGCCTCCACGCCGACCTGGTCGTCAAGGCGACGACCGTTACGCCCACCGGCCGCACCGTCGACTGGATCGATCCCGCATCCCAGGTGCCGGATGGCCAGCTGGCGAGCCCGCCCCCCTCTGGCGACTCGCCCGAGTTGGTCGACCCCGTGGTGTCGGAGCTTGAGCTACCGGGCGCCGAGCGTGGCCCTGAGGGCACGGTACCCATTTTCCGACTCGACGTCGACAGGATACCCGACCAGGACCTGCCCGATTCGATCGAGTCGTTCCTCAGCATGCGTAGCAAAGTCGGGCTGCCCGACCCGGTAGCCCCAGACGTTGGGTTCAGCGACTCAACGCACTACCACTACCACGCGGGCGCCTCGCAAACCGTGCTCAACTGGGGCACCGATGGTGTCCTGTGGGTCACGAACCCCTACGTCTACGGGTACGACGAGTTCTCCCTTGGCCAACTCGCACTTTATCGGGGGACGGGGAGCGCGAGGCAGACGATCGAGGCTGGGTGGCAACTCTATCCCAGGTTCTATGGCGACAGTTACCCGCGTTTCTTCACCTTCTTTACGACGGTGAACTACGCGCGTACCGATCACTACGTTGGAGGATACAACGAGACAGTACTTGGGTTTGTCCGTTCTGGGACATCGTCGCTCGTTCCAGGTGCAGCGCTGGTATCCGGGTCTGAACTCGGGCTCGAAGTGCTGAATTGGCAGAGCAATTGGTGGATCAAGGCTCGGGGCGAGTGGATCGGCTACTACCCGGGCTGGATGTTCTCGACCGCCGGGCTGCGCAGTTCGGCACAAGGCTTCATGTGGTTCGGCGAAGTGACAGATTACATCTACGATGGCGTCCAGACCTACAGCTACATGGGCACGGGGGCGTCAGCGGGCAGCGGAGCGGCATACATGCGGAATCTCCGCTATCAAGTCGAATCCAACAAGCTGCCGATGCTGCAGCAGGCCATGATTCAGGAGAAGCCGCAGTGCTACAGCGTCGCGGGTTCGACTTGGACCGCCGGGACATGGGGCAGCAACTTCAGGTATGGCGGGAAGGGAGCGTACACTGCGGGGTGCAAATGAGTCCTTCGAACAACGCCGAACACATAGCCGAGACCATGCGACCCCTGGATACGCACCGCCGGAACCGAAGCGCCCCTTGTCCGAGGACATCTTCCGCTATCCGATGGCTGGCGGCGCTGGTGGTGGCGGCCGTGCTCCACGCGGCGTGTGGCCCCCGGCCACCGGCGAGGTACCCCGCTACACTCGGGAGGGAATGTGATCCGCGCCTCGGTCCGGAGCCAGGGCGGGATACTGTGTGCGGTCCCTACCTCTGCGTCGACAACCGCTGCGTGGAATGCTCGTCCGACAGCCAGTGTGCACCGGACCTGTGCATTGATGGCGCCTGCGGGATCCACCCTCCACCTGGGGCGACCGACACCGTCGCAACGCCTCCCCCGTTCTGATCATCGCAGCCCGCCGCTCGCCAAAATGACGGCGGTCGATGACCATACCTTCGGTTCGACGTCGTGACGGGGGAGGTGTATCCTGCGCGAACGTTCGGGCTGTTGGAGATGGTCGCCTGATGCTGAGAAGATCGCATAACAGAGGAGTCATGTAAACTCGTGACACTGGGCTAGACAGCCACGGACGCTTGCGCGGGCTACCCGCGACCCGCCCGGCTCGACGTGACGCGCGTCCGGCAACCACAACAAGGAGGATCGATGACGACGTTATTTCTGGACGCCATGTTCGGCCGCCCGACCGGGCCCGCGCGCCAGTGGCTCGCGGGGCTCTCGAGGGAGCCGCGCATCGCCTGGTACCCGTCGGCGGGCGAGGACTTCCGCGACCTGCTGTACCTGTCGGAGGAGTACGCGCGCTGCTTTCCAAGCGGCCAAGCCGAGCCGGCGCCGCCCGACCTCTTCCTCCACACGGACTTCTCGTCGAGATGGAGCCGCTTCCTCGACACCGCCGTCGTCCACCAAGACGAGCGCACCACGATCCGCGTCGAGGCCATCGAGGAGCTCCCCCGATGCGACCTGCCGCTCGATGCTCGGATCGTGGAGTTCCCGGAGTGGCGCGTCGCGACCGGGCGCGTGCTCTTCCTGCTGCTGCGCGTGACGTCGGCGCGGCTGGCGATGGATCGCGTTGTCCCGGTGCTCTACGCGTCCTGCGAGAACGCCGCGTTCTGCGCAGAGCGGCTGCTGCCGCTGGGCGCCCGATGCTCCCACGTCGTTCGCATCCGGTACGGCGGCGGTTTTGGCGGCGGCGGCCGCTCGAGCGGGCATTGGATCCTGCGAAACCTCGACCGACTCCACTGCGAGCTGCTGGTCTGGGACCAACACGATCACGAGCAGGACGGCGACCGCCGCTGCCTGGAGCGGTTCCCGAACCTCGACGGACCGCTCGCACAGCCCGACAGGTTTCGACGTCTGCGCACCCTGCCCGAGGCCATGTGGTCGGGCCACGGCGACGTGGCCTGGGAGCTGGTCGAACCGGTCAGCGGGTGAGGCAACGCAGACCCGACGCCACGGCGGCTCGACCGGGCCTCGTCACAGGAACCGGGCCTGCTCATCAATCAACCCGCGTCGCGAACGAGGCTGAACCACGGTCGAGAGTCCTGTTCACGATGGATCCTCTCCCTCGCCCGCTCTGGGAATGCCGCGGCGCTCGGGACCTGGGGCTCTCCCTCGCAGCGGCTGTGCCCGTTGAAGGAGTCGATCGTCATGGAGCGGAGACGGCGGGAGCGGAGAGGTCGAGCCGCGAACGCAGCGCGGTCCCGAGTTGCACCGCGGTGACCCAGTCTCGAGCAGCGGCGGCCGGGTCGTGGGTCCTCGTGCCAATCCTGAGGTCCGTGCCTCGAAGCTGAACTGCGTCCGGCGCCCCCAGCTTTGGCCGCCTACGCCATGGCGCTGTACTCGCTCGGGCTCGGCCCCGTCTTGGCGAACATCGCCGACAGCAGCGTCGACGAACAAGGCCTCCTACTCGACGAAGCTCGCCTGCCCAAGCGGGTGCGGCCCCGGAAGGAGCCAAAATGACGGCGGTCGATGACCATACCTTCGGTTCGACGTCGTGACGGGGGAGGTGTATCCTGGATTGCATAACAGAGGAGTCGTGTAAACTCGTGACACTGGGCTTGACAGCCACGGACGCTTGCGCGGGCTACCCGCGCACCCGCCGCAGCAGTGCCTCCGCGTTGCGATCGAACGCGTCGAGGTCTGCAAGGGCTGCAGGACAGGGTTCGTCCCCGAGGGCTGCTCGCAAGCGCTCGTACGTGAAGGCCGGCTGCTGGATCGCCATGACCGTGTTCACTCGCCCGGCATCGACGCCACCTCAAGAAGGTCGCGGCATATCCTACAAGAACGAGATCACCCGGTACCCGAACGCCGTCTCCTGGGCCATCCAGCTAGCGCACAGCATCCCCGAGATAGCGATCCGCTGATGTGCTCCCATGGCCAGCATGGATCGTGTCTGCGGTTGACCGCTTGCGACCCATGCAACTTCATCGAGCGACAACGGCGGTAGGTGAGCCCGGGCGAACTCGAGCCAGAACGCATCACTCTCGGTGGCGTTCGCAGCACCCACGCACAGATCGACCACACGCCGCGATTGCCCATGGACGCGCACCCCGAACGGTGGCCCTGCGATGCTGTCGTAGACCTCCGAGTGAAGGAGGATCTCCACGTTCGGCGCCGGGGTATGCGCGGCGTTGAAGGGCCGAGCCGGCATGGAGACTTCCACCGCCACAAGTGCCGGACCGAGCTCGATGGTGCCGTGGTCGTGCGAGACCGGAGCCCCTGGGTTCTTGCTCCACCGAGCGAACGAGCCGCGGTGCGCTCGCGCGAACCACCCGAACAGATGCACACAGAGGTCTCTTGGCCACTGCTTCGAGAACAGGTGAAGCCGCAGCGGGTTGTGTCCGGACACCTCATGAACCTAGTCGTGTGGGTCGCGGAACGCAACCAACGAAACAGCCCCACGAGGGTGGTAACGACCTGCGTGGCTGGTTTCGCCTGCGGATGGTTCGAGGGCTCTTCCGAGCGAAGGGGCTTCGGGGGACCGTCGGTCGCGATGTTGCTGTCTGGTGGGCCAAGAAGCACTTGAACCTTCAGCCAACGGATTGAGAGTCCGCTGCCGTACCGATTGAGCTATTGGCCCAGTGCTGGCAGCGCGCGGGTTCGGTGCACAAGCGTGCGCGTGCGGTCCGGGAGCGCGCGGGTTCGGTGCGCAAGCGTGCGCGTGCGCGGTGGCGGGGTGTTGACGTTACGTCTGCTCGCCCGGAAGTTGGCAGAGCGCCGCCTCGCGCAAGGACGCGAGGTCGCCTCGCTGCGTCAAGAGGGCGATGCGTTGCGAGCGCGCCTCGTTCCACGACGGACTCAGGCAGACTGCCGCGCGCCGCGACGACGGCGTGTTCGAGGGTCTCGGCCGGCGGGCGGCGCGTAAACGGTTGGCGAACGGCTGCGACCCGGTGCAGGATCGACGGCGCGGAGGTTCATGAACGGCCGGCAATCAGGGCTCATAGGCTTGTGTGGACTACGCTCTTCTGGTAGCGTTCCTTACGGAGGTTTCCGCATGCCCACGAAGCTCAAGGCGTTGCTCGTCCTGCTCGCAGTCTCGATCCTCATGAACGTGGCCACCGGCCTCTCGGGATCACTCTCCGGTTGGCTCGGCGCACTGATCAACGTGATTCTGTTCCTCGGCGTGGTGAGAGGCAAGGAGGGGGCGCGCAACCTTCTGATGATGCTGGCCGGCATCGGACTGATGTTCTCGATATTTGCCGTGCTCGTGGGAATTCTCGCGCTGGCCTCTGCCCCGAATCCGCTGGGGGGCATCGTCGTGCTCTTTGCAGCGGCTTTCGCCCTCGGGCAGAACGGCTTCTGCCTCTGGTGCCTTCGTCAGCCCGACGTACAGCATTGGATGTATCAGAAGTCGTTGGGGGCGATGGCGGGATAGCTCGCTTCAGCCGTCAGCGGGCATATCTCTTCTTGAATCCCTTAGCAAGCTCCCCTACTGGAGCCCCAGCGGCTCCCACGTCTCGGAGATCGTCTCGCGGGGCTCCGTGTCCTGGATTCCGAGCGCGTACGGATTGCGGCGCATCCGGTCCATGTCCGGCGCCTGCTCGAGCGCCCCGGCTTCGTCCATCCATCCACCGCACACGTCGACGAGCCTCGCCAGCTTCGGCGGGTGCGTGGGCCAATCCCTCGTTTGGAGGCCCCTTACGCCACCAGCGTGCCTGCGTGCAGATTGACCGCGCAGGCGTTTCGCGGTCTCATGCAGGGATGCGCAGCCCTTTGCTCGCCTTGGCCCTGGCCCTGTCCCTTGTTTCGGCCTGCTCCGCTGCTCACGTCGGACAATACGCTCATCGTGGGGGGGTTCGACGGCTACGTACGGGCCTATGACGCGGACAGCGGCGAAGCGAAGTGGGCGTTTGGCACACGGGACCACATCTACGCGAGCCCCGCGCAGCTACCTGACGGCACGATCGTTGAGCCTTCGGCGGACGGCACCATCTACGGTCTCGACCCGATGACCGGCGCGCAGCGGTGGGCGTTCGACACGTTGGAGGCGGTACGGTTTCACCGGCGGTCGACGCGGAAGGCAACATCCACGTGGGGTCGGGGGAGGGGAAGCTGTTCGTGCTCCATCTGGACGGCACGCTCCGCTGGTCGATGCGGTTGATCTCCGAGGAGCGCAACCACCTGAACGGGTCGCCTGCGCTGGGCAACGACGCCATCGACATCGCAGGGGAGAGCGGGCATGGGTTCAGCGTGCCATTCGACGACTGCCTGCACGACGACGGAAAGGCGGATCCGCGGTGCCTGGCGGATACGGGGGAGGCGCTTCCGGCGGACGGCGCGAGCGTATTGTATACGACCCAGCTTGGTGCGCCCCTGGCTGCGCCACCCGACGAGATTGACGCGAACCAGACGATGGCCTTCTCGCTGCATGGGAAGAAGGCCGGCGACACGGTGCTGGCGCTGCTCGACGCCACGACGCTGCGGGTGACCGCGGATCCGGCGGTGGCGTTGTCCGTCGAGGTTTCCGGGGATCGTCGCTTCTTCACCGTGGTACCGACGCAGGCATTCGTGCCGGACAGTTCTGGAAGGGTGAAGTTGCACATCCAGGGGCAGTACCTCGTGGACCCGGCGCGTGATGGATTGAAGTTCACGGGGGGGCAGCCAGGCGGCGCCTTCGACCAATCCTTTGATTTCCAACTGCGCACAACGGCGTCGGCGTATGTCATGCCAGTGCCTGCCGCTCCGGGGGATCCCTCCGGCACCTGGGAGATCTACCGTCTCGCGGCGCCTCTGCCGACGATCCTGCCGAGCTACAACCAAGCTCGCGGAAGCCGAGAACAGGACGATCATCGCCCCTTCGACGGGCGCGCTGTTCCCACTGGAGGTAGACCTGCGTAACGGGCTCTTCACAGGCACCGCGGAGGCGGGGTAATCGGTCGAAGTGATGAGCCTGGTGCTGCCGCTCGACCAGTTCCGGCTCACCGCGAGCGTCGACGACCAGGGCACGACAACGGAGACGCTGCGGCTGCTGGTCAGCACGACCTGCGCCGACATCGAGCGATACGGGCAATTCATGCAGAAGCTCGGGCTGTGCAACACCCAAACGGATATCCTGAGGGTGTTCGGAGCGGCACTGCTGCGCAAGCATGAGGCTGGCGTGTCCGAAATGCCCCCCCGGCGTCGGCCAGGTCTCGTTTGCCGCGTCCGCCGGCCAAGTCACCGCCACGCTCACCGGGTCGTCCCTCCGGCCAGACCAGCATGCGGTGGCTGTGCTGCTGATCGACGCGGACACGGGTCGTCCGGTGTTTCTGGACTACGGTCTGGCGACGGGGCGCAGCACGGCGGCGGATGGCACCTTGTCGTCCGTCACGCTGAAGGTCGCTGGTCTTTCCGGCCCAGCCCGGGCATACCTGATGGTGGACACGTATCCGGTGGCAATGCAGACGGTGACCGTGCCGTAAAGGCGTGAGCCGGTCGCGCGGGCCCGGGGCACCCCGAGTGCAGCCCGGTTTCCGGCATCGAGCGCTGCGTCAGAACCGCACGCCGACCGCGCCGCCGCAGGAGCCCGGACCGAACGTGGGAGTCGCCGAAATCTCGAGGGACGGCCCGGCAGGAGCCTCTTGGGGCCGGTCTTTCTCCGCGCGGGAGCGCATCGTGGGAGCCTGCACCGAGGGCTGGTCGAAGGCGTAGAGCAGCACGCCCGTCGCACCGAGCGCGACTCCCGATCCCAGAGAGATGCCGGCAGCCACACGCCATCGGTCGCGCAGACGGATGGCGTTGTTGTGGTCGTCGATTCGCTCCGGGGGGATGTTGCCGCTCCTGGCCTCCGCCTCGATGTCTCTTGCTTCGGATTGCTGGCGGAATGCCATGACGGTGAATGCCGTGCCAGCAAGCAGCGCTGCCGCTCCGGTGCTCATGACGATGTACGACGCAGCTCGCTGTCCTGTGGATTTGAGATCCTTGCGAATCTGGCGCTGCTCGCCACGGTCGAGCTCGATCTCCTCCACCTCGGGGCGGCGCCCGTTTTTCGTGATCGTGAGCAGATGCAGCCCAGCGGGCACGTCGACCGGCGCGGCCATCGGCGTCGTGCCCACCGGCCGTCCATCGATCGCGATCTGCGCTCCGTCCTCCAGGGCAAAGGTGATCCGTGCGGGCTTGTCGCGCAGCGGGATGTCGAGCGCCACGACGCCGCCTTCGGCAGCAACGATCTCCCGGTCCTCGTCGAATCGACCTTCCGCCACGACCTTGATTCGGTGCTTGCCCGGCTTGACCTCCGCGATCAACGGAAGATCCTGCATGGATCCGCCGTCGACCGAGACCCTGGCGCCCGTGGTGCGCGACGACACCATGAGGCGCGTAGGCATCGCGGCGGCGGGTGGCTGGGCTGTCTCCGTCGTGGCCGCGAGCTGGGCGGCCTGGGGCTCGAGCTCCGTGATAGCCTGGGCGGCGTCAGCGCTTCGCCCGCCTGTCGGTACCTTTGCAAGGTATTCCCGATAGCGCTTCAGCGCCATGCGCAAGTTCTCGGGCTTCTTGTCGATGTAATACTGCCGCTTGTACGCTTGGGCGATGGAGAAGATGATCGCATCGCGGGGAGCGAGCTTGTATGCCTCTTCGAATGCCTGGATGGCCGCGGGGAACTGCCCCGCCTCATAGGCTTGCGCCCCCGCCACGAAAAGCGTCCGCGCTTGCTCCACCCCTTGCGCGCCTGCCGGCGTCGCCGCACCGAGCGCAAGCGCCATCGCCGCAACCAGGGCCATCCGCCTCATTGGACCACCGCCTTTCCCATCAGCAGCAGCAGCCGATCGCCCGTGGCCGCCGCGATGTCGTCGATCCCGTCGCCGTTGATGTCGCGGGCGGTCAGCGACAGCACCCCGCGCGGCGTATCGAAGCGTCGCACGTTCACCAGCCGCCACTCGGTCCGATCGAGATCCGCGACATACCCGTGGTCCGACTCGGCGACCGCGATCTCGAGCTCCGGATCCTCGTCGGCGTTCAACAGGGCAATCGCTATCGGGTTCTCGTCGTCCGGATTGGTCAGTACGATGGTCTTGGACGCATCGAGCGTTCCGTTCATCTCGTTTCGCAGCAGCAGGATGGCCGTGCCAAGGCCGGTCCCGGTCTGCGCGTCGATGTCGAGGCCGAGCACAAGCAGATCCTTCGCGCCGTCGCCGTCCACGTCCCCCACCTCGACGTCACCCGTGTAGGACCAGACATCGCTCAGCGGTTCCGGACCGGGCTGCCCCACACCGCCGCCCCAGCCGACCTGGTTGCTGAACAGCAGCGGCAACGTCTGCGGCTCTCCTGCCACCCAGGTCTTCCTTGTCTTTCCATCAGGCGCCTGGACATCCTCGATGCGCGCCGTCAGTAGTACTCCCGCCATGGCGCCTGTGTGCATGTCGACTTGCGTGGAAAGGACGGCCAGCTCGTCCAGCCCGTCGAGCCTGCCCGCCTGCGACCCCAAGTCGAGGGCCACGATGGCCTCGGTGCCGAACATGCTTTGTATCGGAAGCTTGTCTGAACGTGATTCCATCCCCGCGTCGAGCGACGCTTCGCCGCTGGAGGGAATCACCCAGAGATTCAGGTCAGGCGCTGTGCTGGGCTCTCCAATCTGCGCGGTATAGACGGCGGACAGCGCCGCGATATCCAGGTGGCCATCCGGGTCGCCATCGAATTGCCCTATGGCGACGGCGACCGGCCAGTATGTCGTGTTGTCGTCCAGGATGGTGAGCGGGAAGGGTGACACCATCGTGCGATTGCTGCCGCCTGGAAGCACCGCGGCGCTGGTGGTGGATTCGTCCTCGGACTTGGTGATGACGACCAGGTCGTGAATGCCATCGGGGTAGAACCCCGCGAGGTTGCCGCCGGCGAGTTGCTCGATTCGCGCCAGTCGACCCATGTTGACCGGCTTCGACGGAGCGCCGAATCCATTGCCGAACGCGACGGCCACCGAGTCTCCCTTCTCGACCCCGGCGGGCACGTTTCCATGGGCGCCTGCCTGTCGGAACGCGACGTCCCAGACCAGGTCACCGTCGAAGTCGCCCAGCACGAGCTGGCTCGCGGGTCCTTCCAGGGGAATGTCGAAAGCGTTGAACACGCCCTCCCCGGCGCCATTGAGGAACAGCATGCGTGTCGACGAGTCGTGGCCCAGGACGACGTCCGGGATCCCATTGGCGTTGAGGTCGCCGATGCGAGCGTAGCTCCAGGAATCGAGTCCGGAGGTGACGGTCTGGACATACTGAAGCAGTTGCAGAGACCCGACACCACCTGGCGGGCAGGAAGGGCGGGTCACGTAGACACCGTTGCGCGTAACGATGTCGGCGCAATCGTCCCCGTCGAGGTTTCCGGCCGCAAGGACCGAATCCCCGTCGGGACTCTGGATGCTGGTAGCCTGGTTGTCGCCGTGCTGGGGGGCATGCGGCAGGGTCGCCAGCTTGGAGTGGAACGTGCCGGTCCCGTTTCCGAACGCGACCATCACGCCTGCGGTGGGCACGGGGCCAGAGTCAGCCGAGGGGACATTGACGACCATGTCGAGGTGCTTGTCGCCGTTGAGGTCTGCCAGCACCACGCCGCCGGCCGTGTCACCCTGCGGCAGATGGACTTGAGGCAAGCTGATGGATCCGGGGCCCATATTCCACACGAACGCGGTCCCGTCAGCACGACAAGGCGTGTAGACCCAGACGAATGGCTTGTCCCGGAATGCAACGGCCATCTCCTGGCAAGGCGAGTCCTCGATCAGATTGCCGACCGCCACATCGCCGACGACCTCCGACGCCATGCCAGGCATCGTCGCGAGAGGCTCGTTGGAGTTGTTTGCGCTCTCGTCTCCGACGGGCGCGAGCACATTCGCCACCATCATCAGCAGCTCGTCGCCGAGCCACCGGGCCGTACCTGAATTGCCTGCATCGAACTGTGTCGGCATGGCGTCGATCACCACTGCACGTGACGGCAGGTCGGGCAACACGTAGGGGGCATTGACGGTGGGCTGCAAGGTTTCATCGGGTTTCCCGCGGCCGATCACCAGGCCGTCCCCGGTGGAGGTCACGAGCACGGCATCATCGAGATGATCGGCGCTGAGGTCGCCGACCGCAGGCGCATAGGGAGCGCGGGGAAGGTCGAAGTGCGAGCTGAAGTCTCCGTTCCCATTCGTGTACCAGACGGCGCCGCCCTGGTTGCCGACCGCGAGGATGTCGCCGAAGCCGTCGCCGTCGAAATCTCCCACATGGAGCCAGGATGCGCCCGACAGCGCGGTATTGTCCGCCATCGCGAACTGGCCGGCCGGTCGCCGGCAGATATTGTCCGACCCGCAGCCCCAGCCGGGTGGGCATTGCGGCCGGGTACCGTCGGTTCGTTTGGCGCAATCGAGCCGGCATTGTCCTTCGGCGCCGGCAGGGCGGCACTGGTCTTCGGGGAATCCATCGCAGTCTTCGCCGGCCACCGGCTCGACGACGCCATTGCCGCATACGTTCGCTTCGATGGGCGACAGGGGGGCACAAGAAGCCCCCGCGCCAAGCAAGACCAGGCACGCGATTCCAACAGCCACGCGCATCGTTCACCTCCGCCCGGCGTGTGCCGGGCGCCTCCCTCGTTCAGAACGGGTTTTCGATTTCGCCTCCCCCTGGCTTCTTCTTGTCTCCGTGCCCTCCGGTCCGGCTCGACGCTCGGGTCAAGGTGACCGATATCAGGCCGTCGGCGGTGGGCGTGACCTCCACGGTCTTCGGTTGGTAGCCTGAGGCTTTGAAGGTCAATGCCACCTTCTCGTCGCCACGCGGAATCTCAATCGGCCCCGGCGCATCGCCAATTTTCTCGTCGCCACGGTACACTTCGACCCGTTCCGGCGCCGACTGGACCGTGAGCTTGACCTTGGCTGGGGCGGTCACCACCGGCGGCGCGGATGCCGTCACGACGGGTGTGGCGGATGGCAAAGGTTCCGGTGACGCGACAGGCGGCGTCGAGGAGCCGGCTTGCCTAACGGGCGGATCCGCGGCAGTCGTGCGAAAGGCATAGACAGCACCGCCGGCGCCGAGCGCCCCCGCGATCGCGACCACCCCCACGATGATGCCTGCCCGCGCGTCGCCCGGTCTGCGCGGGGGCGCGGCTGGCGTGACGGTCGTGGCGTCCGCTGTGGCAGGCGTGTGGGGGGCGGCGATCGTCTGGGCAGATGCAATCGCGGCCTGCTCGGCGGGGGTAAGATGTCCTGGTGTGGTCACGACCTGTCCCGCGGCCGCGGTCCCCGGTGTGATTGCCCCGGGTCGGCGAGCCGGCGCGACGATCACGTCGAAGCCGGCCACCCGGCATGCTTGCGCCAGCGCTTCGAGCGCGGCCGACGCCGACTCGGGCCGCTGCTCCGGCAGCTTCGCCATCATCTGGGTGACGGGTGCATCAAGCAGCGCCGGCAGATCCGGGCAGACGGAAGACACCCTCGGCGGGTCATCATTCATGTGCATGAACATCACGCTCATGAACGAGTCCGAAACGAATGGGAGCCGGCCGGTGAGCACCTCGAACACCATGACTCCAAACGAGTAGATGTCCGCGCGGTGATCCACGCCTTTGCCCCGGCATTGCTCCGGCGACATGTAGTACGGCGTGCCGATCGGGACGCCCGTGCGCGTCTTGTGCCCGGCATGCGTCGAGTCGCCGAGAAGCTTGGCGATGCCGAAGTCCAGCAGCTTGGGAAACGGCGTGCCGTCGTCATCGAACGCGAGGAATACGTTTTCTGGCTTCAGATCCCGGTGCGCGATCCCCGCGGCGTGGGCTGCGTCGAGCGCCCGCGCGATCTGACGCAGGATCGGAACCGCCTCCGACGGCGGCAGACGAACGCGCTCCTTGAGGTACTGGTCGAACGGCACGCCGTCCAGGTACTCCATCACGAAGTACTGGCGCTTGTCCGGCAGCACGCCGAACGAGAAGATGTCGATGATGTTCCGATGGCGGATTTGGTTGACGGCACGCGCCTCCGCGATGAATCGCGAGACCATCTGCGGGTTGGACGAGTACTCGCGACTCAAGACCTTGACCGCGACCGTCTTTCCAATCAGCGGATGCACTGCCCGGTACACGGTGCCGAAGCCCCCGGCGCCGATCTTCTGCTCGATCTCGTACTCGCCGACCACCTGGCCCCGCGGCAGGTCCGGATCCGCTCCGGTGAACGCCTCGTCGGCGAGCAGCTCTTCGCCATCAGCCGGGCAGTACTTCACGTCGTCGGCAAACGTGTTTCGACATTTCGGACAGGTCGCCATGGTCTGCACCACGCAGGGGGAATACCAGCGTGGTCGCCCGAGAGCATCGCACGATACTCGGGAAGGCGCCACGGTGGCGTCCGGTGTTCGGCGCGAGCTGGTCTCACCCGGTTGCTCGTGGCTGGCCGCGTGTCGACTTCGGGCGGTGTGGAACGAGGGCCCCGGCGCGGCGGCATGTCGGCGCGAGACGTTCTCGCCCACTCGAACGCTTGCGCATTCCGTTGCTGGCGATCGGGCATCGCACGCACCGCCATTGCTTCGGCGCGACGCGTCTTGATAGGGTTCCGAAGCGTGGCATGACGGACGCTTGCGACAATGGCCGGTTGATCGGCGGGCGCTATGCCCTCGAGAAGCTCATTGGCGAAGGCGCCAGGGGTGAGGTCTGGCGTGCGCGGCACACCACGCTGCAGTCGCTCGTCGCCATCAAGTTCTTGCACGGCAGCGCCGCGTTCAGGGAATCCACACGCAAGCGTTTTCTCAAGGAGGCGCAGGTCGCGGCGCGCCTCAACACCCGGCACGCTGTCCAGGTGTTCGACTTCGGCGTCACGGAGCAGGGCCGCCCGTACCTCATCATGGAGCTGCTCGACGGCGAGACGCTGGCGAGGCGGCTTGTCCGGCTCGGCCGATTGACGCCGGAGCAGACGGCGCACATCCTCAAGCTCGCGTCGCGTGCGCTCGACCGAGCCCACGCGATGGGGATCGTGCACCGCGACTTCAAGCCGGAGAACATCTTCCTCAGCGAGAACGAAGACGGTGAGACGGACGTCAAGGTCGTGGACTTCGGCGTTGCCAAGCTCGTTGGCGACCTCGAAGGCGATCGGGACGACGACGAGGAGCCGGCGTCTCAGCCGCCGATCGCGTCGCCGGCGAGCATCACGAAGACCGGTGCGACGGTGGGCACGCCGAGCTATATGTCGCCGGAGCAGGCTTCGGCGCAGGTGCGCATCACACCCGCCGCGGACATCTGGGCGATGGGCGTGGTGGCCTATGAGTGTCTGACCGGCGTGCGTCCTTTCCGCGCCCCCACGTTGCAGGAACTCTTCAAGAAGATCACCAAGTGTACCTACACGCCTGCGCACGAGCTGCAGCCGGACATCACGCCAGCGTTCGACGAGTGGTTCAGGACCGCTTGCGACCCGCACCCGTCCGGTCGATTTCCCGACGCCGCCATCGCTGCGGCCGCACTGCTCGAGGCGCTGGGGGTCCAGCCCAACGCGAGGGCCATGCTCGACGCCGAGATCACGGCCTCGATCTCGCGGAGCTTTCACGCTCAGGTGCAGTCGCGTGCCGCCGATGCTTCGGTGGCTGCAACGCCCGCCTTGCCTCCTCATCCATCGAGCAAGCCCGCGCCGTTCGTGCGATCCAATCGGTCCATCGACCGCGCCAGCCCAACCGGCCGCATCGTCGTCGGTCTGCTCGTGGCTGCGGCCATCGTGACCGCAAGCGTCCTCGCGTGGCGCTCGATCCGACGAACGGAATCCCGCCCGCCTGCCACAGCCGGCCAGGCCGCGATGCTGTCCGCGGTGCCGTCCTCTGTCGAGCCTTCGCCGGAGCCTGTCGCCGCAGCCACCTCGAGCGCCGGAGCAGCCGCAGACGCTGCGCCAGCCGCTAGCGGCAACGACGTACGGGCCTTGCCGTCCGTACGCACCGGGACGCGCGCTGTGCCGCCTGCTTTGCCGGCGCCCGCTACCATGGAGGTTCCATTGCCCCAGGCCGAAACGCAGACCAACACGCCCCCCCCGTCATTCAGCGCTCCTGCCGCACCCTCGGCGACCAAAACGGCGCCGTCGTCGCCCTTCCAGTTGCCCGACCTTGGACTGTAGCCATGCACACCCGCCGCATCGCGTGGATGGTGGTCGCCTGCGGGATGCTCGCGTGCTCCGTTTCTGCATCGGCGCGTGCGCACGATCCCGCTACCGAGCGGCGCAAGGCGGAGGCTCGCGAGCTTGCCCAGCAGGGTGACGCCGCGTTCAAGGTTGGACGGTGCGATCAGGCGATTCCCTTCTGGCAGAAGGCCAACGCACGCTTTCAAGCGCCCACTATTCTTTTCCGCATCGCGCGCTGCCAGGCCTTGATGGGGAAGGTCGTCGCCGCCACCGCCACGCTCGAGCAGTTGCTCGCGTTGCCTGACGACCCTGACTCCCCGCCCGCCTTTCGGGAAGCCAAGGACCAAGCTGCCGCGGAGCTGCCCGCCGTGCGTTCGCGCATCGCGTTTCTCACCGTAGCGGTCGACGCCCGCGGCGTCGACGTGCAACCGGACGTGCGCGTCGATGATCAGACCCTGCCGATGGTTGAGGGGCCGGTTCCCATCGATCCAGGTGCGCACGTCGTTCGCGTGCGCGCCCGCGATGCGACGTGGGAGCGGAAGGTCACGCTGCAAGAGGGGCAGTCCGAGACCGTGCGCGTCGCGATAGGCGTGCACATGCCGCCGCGTCCCGCCAGAACCCAACGGACCGTCGGGTACGTGCTCGGTGGCATCGGCCTGGCGTCGCTTGCGGCGGGAGCCTACTTTGGTGCCTCCGCCTCCACCCTCGCTCGCCACCTCGAGCGTGTGTGCGGCACCGATCGCAAGCAGTGCCCCGCCGACCGCAAGGACGACATCGACAGGCTCAAGACGCACGCGGTCGCTGCGGACATCACGCTCGGTGCGGGGGCTGCCCTGTTTGCCGCGGGTGCCATCGTCGCGCTCACCGAGCCCGCGCCGAAGCAGGAGGAGCCGCGCGTCGTCCTGTTCCCGGTCGGGTTCGGCGCCGCGCTGCATGGGTGGTTCTGACATGCGATCCATCCAGCCAGCGCTGCGCCTCGGCCTCGTCGCGACCCTGCTTGCCTGCGGCTGCGAGCGCATCACCCACTCCGGCGACTTCGAGACGGCCCGCTCCCCCCAGTTCCACGGCGCGTGCAACGAGTGCCCCGCCAGTGGCCTCGATCTTCGCCGCCCGTACTGCCCCGTCGACAGTGATGCGCCTGACCTCGACGAGATGTTCGTGTACGTGTACCGCGAGTATCACCTCGGCTACGACCGGACCTCGTGGACCGGACCCAACGCGAGCGCGTTCAAGCTGGGTGTCGACATGGACTGCTCGGATCGCCCCGACCATGGGCGCCCGGTGCTGTGCGAGCCGCGCACCTTGCCGGACGGGTCCGAAGGCGAGCCTTGGACGGCCATGCCGCACGGCATCGACAACGCGTTCGCGCAGCGTCTCTTCGCACCCCTGCACGACAGCGCGATCGCGGCTGGCGGCGATGTCAACTTGGAGCGAAGCATCAACGATCAGATCGCGGCCGGCAAGGGCAGCGTCATGATCGTGGTCGAGCGCTGGAACGGCACCCCGAACGACCCCAACGTGAGCGCCAGGATCGTGTCGGTGGCGGGAATCTCGGATCGCAACGGCGGCCCCCCGCGCTGGGACGGCAACGACCTGTGGGATCCCTTGAGCGACGGACCCGACGCGACGTCGCCGCACGGTGCACCCAATACCACGTTCAAGCGTGACGATGCGTACGTGGCCAATGGCATGCTCGTGCTCGACCTGTCTTTCCTGGGGATCGCTTCGACGACGGTGGTCAACAACGGTGCGAGGCTCGACATGCCCATTCGGGACTTTCTGGTCCTGGGCGAGATCACGCCGGATGCGATACGGGACATCTCGGTCTCGGGGCGGTGGGGTTACTCGGACATGGTGCGTGCGAAGGTAGACGTTGCGAACTTCCTTTCTGGATGTGAGCCTGTGGCTCGCGCGTTCGTCCTGGCGGTGTGGCCTGAGCTCGTCGAAGTCGCGCCGGACCTGCCGCTGGGGCGCGCAGCTACTCCGGGCGAGTCGTGCGACGCCATCTCGGTCGGGTACGGAGGCGTGGCTATCCGCGCGCGGATTGGTGAGAACCGCCCTGTCTCCACATTGCCTGGAGGTTGTCCGTCGGAATGACTCGGTGGCATGCGGTCGTCCTCCCAGCTCTCACGCCCGTTCTGTTGCCAGCCGCGCTGGCATCGTGCGCGAGCTTCACCCACGCCGACGAGTTCGACGTCGCCGCCTCGCCGCCTGACACTCGCCTGTGCATCGCATGCCCGAGCCGGCCGGACCTGCGTCATCCGCCGTGCTACGCCGGAGCGAACACCGCAGAGGGCGATCAGGTCGTTGTGTTCGCGCTCCGGGCGCTCGACCTGGGGACGCGAGCGTCGGGGTGGCGGGCCGACTACCGCGTCGGCTTCGACCAGGACTGCTCCGACAGACCCGACGGGCTGCCCGCGTCGTGCACGCCACGCATCGACACCGGCTGGACGTCCCTGGCGGGCGGCGTCGATAACGCGCTCGCCACGCAGGTGCTCTATCCCCTCATCGAGGCTTCGGGCGTTGACTTCCAGGCCGCGCTGAACGAATCGCTCGAAGCAGGCCGAGGAACGATGGTTCTGGTGATCGACGGCTGGAACGGCACGATCGATGATGAGCATGTCGGTGTGAGGCTCCTGTTCGCCACGCGCGTGGTCAACGACGACGGTCGTACGGCGCCGTCATGGGAGGGCGACGATGAGTGGGAGGTGGTGGCCGAGCGCTGGGATCCGGCGTTTCCGGGGCGCAACGTGCCGGCCACCGAGACGCATTCCGACGACGCCTACGTCACCGGAGGCATTCTGGTTTGGGACGCGAGGTCGATCCGACCGTTTCAGACGACGATGCCGCTGGGGGCGGCGCGTCTCGACCTAGCGTTGTCGAACGTGGCCGTCTATGGGCAAATCTCGACGGCCGGGCGGCCCCGCAAGCTCATCAACGCGGCCCTCGGGGGCGTCTGGGATTCGTTCCTGGCATCGCGCAATGCATCCGCGATCGCGCAGATGGCTGCCGGTTGCGACCCGTGCCTCGCAAGGCAGCTTGGACCGACCATCGAAGGGCTGCTGCGGACCGCGCCGGACATGCTCTTGCCGACCTCTCCCAGCCCCGGCGTGTGCGACGCCATCTCCATCGGCCTGCTCGGTAGCTGGGTCGAGGTCCGCCGAATCGCCGCGATCGTCCCAAGTTCGAGCCTACCGTCGCCGTGCGCCGATGCACCGCCGTGCTCGCCTTGATCCCGTTGGGGTTTCTCGAAAGGGCGCCGTTTGTTAGCCTCTGTGCATGATCGCGGTCCGCATCCACTTTCACGGAGCCATCGACCGGCGCGGGCTTGCGCAGGACCACGAGCTGCTGGTCGAACCCGGCACCACGGTCGGGCAGGTTCTGGCACGCCTCGGCTACTCGGCCAGCCAGGCACGGTTCATCGTGCCGATGGTCGCGGGCCAGCGGGTGCATGACCAGCACACGCTGTCCGACCGGGATCAGCTCGACTTGCTGGCCCCGGCCGGCGGCGGATAGCAACGCCCGACCGCAGGCCCGGAGGCAGCGTGCGATCGATACGATGTTGGCCTGAACGCGCGGCGCAAACCTGGCGAGCCGAGCCGCATCCGGCCCTGCGTTTGCTCGTCATCATCGCTTCGATCACGGCGGTCGCGGTCTACCTGTTCGTCGCGTTGCGCCGCATTCGCTATCCCTACGAGCTCGAATGGATGGAGGGCGGCATGGTGGACCACGTCGCCCGCTTGATGCGAGGCCAGCCGCTGTACGTGCGCCCGAGCCTCGAGTTCACCCCGTTCATCTACCCACCGCTCTACTACTGCGTGTCCGCGGGCGCCGCGCGGATCTTCGGGCTGGGCTTCTTCCCGCTGCGTTTCGTGTCCCTGGTCTGCTCCCTCGGCGCCTTCGTGCTCACGGCCGCTATCGTACGTCGCGAAACCCGTTGCTGGACCGCTGCGGCTGCGTCGGTCGGAGTCCTGGCCGCCAGCTTCCCTGCCAGCGGCGCCTGGTTCGACGTCGGGCGGGTCGACTCCCTGCTCATGCTGCTCTTGCTCAGCACCCTCTGGATCGTCCTGCGTCTTCGCAACGTGTACGGCGCGTGTGCTGCGGCGCTGGTCCTGTCCTTGGCTTTCCTGACCAAGCAGTCGGCGCTCGTCTTCGCCCCGGCCGCCGCGCTGATCCTCGTCCTGTCCCAAGTTCGCCTTGCAGTCCTGTTCGCATCGACGTTCGCCGTGCTGGTCGTCGCGTCCGCGTGGATGCTGGATCGCGTGACCGACGGATGGTACGGGTTCTACACGTTCGCCGTTGTCCGCGGCCACGCCATCGTGCACGAGATGCACGCCGTGTTCTGGCTCGACGAGCTGCTCAGGCCGTGCGCGTTCGGCGTGATGCTCACGGTCGCGTTCGCCATGGCGCCGCGTGTTCGGCCCCTTGGCTCGTCGCGTGCGCCCCTCGCCACCGCCATCGCGGCGTTGATCCTGATGTCGTGGTTGTCGCGTGTCCACTCCGGCGGCTGGCTGAACGTGCTCATCCCCGCGCACACAGCCGTGGCGCTGGGATCGGGGCTGGGGTTGCACGCCCTGCTCGATCAGCCAGACCACAGCTCCGCGCGTCGATTCGCCTGGCTCGGCGCCATCATGCTGCTCCTGCAGCTCGCGGTGCTCGCCTACGACCCGCGCCGCTTCCTGCCCACCGCCGCGGACAAGGCGGAGGGCGACCGATTCATCAACCGACTTCGAAACCTCCCTGGCGACGTGTTGTTGACCCATCATGGCTACCTGCCCACGCTCGCGGGCAAGCGTACCTTCGCCCATCACATGGCCGTCATCGACGTCATGCGGTCGACGGCCGATGTCGCTCAGTCCAAGCAGGCGCTGCACGAGGAGTTCGAGGCAGCGCTTCGCGAGCATCGATTCACCGCGATCGTCATCGATAACGCGGACCCTCCGTTCTTGCCGTCCATCGAGTGGTACTACCGTCGTGAGAGCCGTTGGCCGTACGGTTCCCAAGACACATGGTTCCCGCGGACAGGTGCGCACATTCGCCCGGACCTCGTGTTTGTTCCTCGCGACCGGTAGGTACCGGAAAACCCGCGCGGGACCGGCTTGCTGGAATGCCTGGAGGATCGAGGACAGGTTGACGTGAAGCGCCCGTCGGTGCGATACAGATCCCGTCTGGGAGGTTTGCCATGCGGGTGCGTTGGGTGATCGGGGGCTTCATCGCGCTATCGATGGGCGTCGGAGGAGGGTTTGCCGCATGCGGCTCTCAGCCGCCTCCACCGGCTGGCGTGCCGTCCGCCGCTCGCCCGACGTGCGCCCCGGGCCAGCAAGAGATCGACGGCGCTTGTAAAGACGTTTCGCCGCCTGAGCCGTCGGCCACCGCAGATGCTGGCGCGGCACAGGACGCTGCGGATCGGTCGACGGACACGGGTGCCCGGCCGTCTGCGGCACCCGTGTCGGTCAAGCCCGTCGCCATCGCGGACGTCGACCTGATGTGCGCGCTGATGATCGGTTGCGCCGATGTGCCCGTCCCCGTGCCGACGCGCGACCACGGTGCGTGTGTGCGCGAGATCCTGTCGACGTTGTCCTCGCCGGCAGCGTTGAAATTCTCGCTGACGGTGCGCGAGTGCGGGCTTCGATCGGGATCGTGCCAGCAATTCCGCGAGTGTGCGCTTCGCGGCGCCGATCCTCAGAAGTGCGCTGGCCGGGGCGTCAACACACCCGCTCCTGTCGGCTTCTGCGACCTCGATGGACGAGCGGTGCGCTGCTGGCACGGCAAGGTCTACTCTGTGCGAGATTGCCCGCGCGGCAACGAATCCTGCGCAATCCGCGGCAGCGACGCTACCTGCATCCTGGGTTCCTGCTCGGAAGATGCTGGCCTGAGCCAGCGGGCGTGCTCCGCCGACGGCCAGCGGATCCTCCAGTGTACCGACGGCAAGGTTGAAAGCATAAGCTGCTCGGCGTTCGGCCTCGGGTGCGAGATGGTCGACGGCAAGCCCCTGTGCGTGGCCACGAGCTCGCCCAAGTGCACGGGCGCGACCAGGCGTTGCGATGGCTCCAACGCCGTCGAGTGCGTGGACGGACATGAAGTCCGCGTGGAGTGCGGAGCCCAGGGATTGTCCTGCGCGGCACCCACGGCGCAAGGTCCGCTCCTCGTCGGCTCCTGCGTCGCGCACGAGCCACAGAAGGCCAAATGCGATCCCGCCACCTTCGATACGCGATGCGACGGCGCCGGCGCCCTTCAGTACTGCGCCATGGGTACGGTCCAGAAAGTCTTCTGCAAGGCGCTCGGTCTGAATCGCTGCGTCGCCGAAGGCAACGCGGCCCACTGCGAATAACCCTGTCCAGGGTGTTGCCTGTACGTCTCCCGTCAGGTACGTCTCGTTGGGAGGAACGTTCGCTTCACGAAGGGAAACCCCATGACCCGTCGTCGCCTTCTCGCCTCTGCCATCGTGCTCGCTTCCCTTGGACCGTCGTGCACTACGGCTACCACCGACATCCACGGCTTCGACACCCCCGAGCATGGAAGCACGCATGCCTGCTCCGCCGTGGTGAGCGGCTTCGCCCTCGGCAGCCCGGCATGTGACGCCTGCTTGCACGACAAGTGCTCGGCTCCGTATCAGGTAGCAGCGCTCGCTTGCGGCAGCGACGCCCTGGCCGCATGCAACACGGCCCATCCGTCGGATATCAGCGGCTACTGCGAATGCGTGGTCACCTTGCGCGATGGCTGCGGCGACGCGATGGGCAACGTATATGCGTGCTTCGACCAGCTCTGCTCGGCCGTGTGCGAGTCGGGCGCCGGGGGCACGGGCGGTTCAGGAGGCAGCGGCGGCTATGGCGGCTATGGCGGCACCGGCGGGTACGGTGGGTACGGCGGCTATGGCGGCACCGGCGGGTACGGTGGGTACGGCGGCTATGGCGGCTATGGCGGCTATGGCGGCAGCGGGGGGTACGGTGGCCACGGTGGTTACGGTGGTGCAGGTGGCGCCGGGTGTCCGCTCAGCACGGGGCTCTTGGCTTGCGACGACTGCATCAACTCGTCGTGCACCTACGAGTGCAACAACTGCCTGGCGTCGCCGGAGTGCTGGAGTCTGCTCGAATGCCTGATGAGCTGCTACGACAATGCCTGTCAGACCAAGTGCATCGACCAATATCCCGGTGGCTACGACCCGCTGATGAAGTTCATCGGGCTCGATGGGTGCGTGGGCCAGTACTGCTATGGTCCGTGTAGCGGAGCTGGAGGTTCGGGAGGTTCGGGCGGCTACGGTGGGTACGGCGGCAGCGGTGGGTACGGCGGCACTGCCGGCGGGCCGGTGTGCGAGCTGCAGAGCGGCGTCCCCGAGTGCGATGCCTGCATCAACGGCTCGTGCTACACCGAGTGCGAGTCGTGCTGGTCGTCGCAGGGGTGCATCAATATCCTGATATGCTCGCAGGACTGCACGGACTACGCGTGTCTGCAGGGCTGCTATCAGCAGTACCCCGGCGGCGTGGCCGCGTACGAGGCGTTTCTGGGCGGAAGTGGTTGTCTGTTCCAGTCCTGCCTCACGCCGTGTTCCGGCTGACCTGCCGGTAGACGATTGCACGACACCGCGCGGCGATCTGGCGGGACAGCTCGTGATGCGTCCATGCTCGGATCGCGGAACCGGGGCGGAACAATCCACGATCGATGCGATTCGCGCCTTGCTGTCGGCCTCGGCTCCGACGTATGGTCCGGTCAAGTCAAGCGCACAAGCGCGTCCCAGCGCGATCCGGGCAGGCGGGTGAGGACATTCGCCGTGCGTTCGGATCCGCAACGTGGAGGTGCCGTCATGAACAAGTCGATCGCCATTCGCCGTGTGCGACCCGAAGCGCGACGTGCCATTCCGACAGACACATCGAAGCTTGGGTTCGGACGCTTTTTTTCGGATCATTTCTTCGCGACCGAGTTCGATCGTCAGAACGGATGGCACATGACGCGCATCGAGCCGATGCGTCCGCTGCAGATCGACGCGGCCGCGATCTGCCTGCACTACGGGCAGGAAGTGTTCGAGGGCCTGAAAGCATACCGAGGCAAGGACGACGGCATCTACCTGTTCAGGTGGCAGAAGAACGCCGAGCGTTTGCGCAACTCCTGTCGCCGCTTGATGATGGAGACCGTAGACGAAGAGTTCTTCGGCCGTGCCGTCAAGACCCTCGTGCTGCTCGAGCAGGAGTGGATCCCGAAAGATCCCTCATGCTCGCTGTATATCCGTCCCACGCTGATCGCCACGGACCCGTTTCTTGGGGTGCGGCCGGGCGACGAGTATGCCTTCTACATCATCGTCGGGCCGGCGGGGGCCTACTACCCCGAAGGGTTCAACCCGGTTCGCATCTGGGTATCGAGCGAAGACGTGCGGGCGGTCCGCGGTGGCCTGGGCGAGGCGAAGACGGCGGCGAACTACGCGCACAGCCTCTGTGCTCAGCACAAGGCCAAGTCGCTCGGCTACACCCAGGTGCTATGGCTCGACGCGATCGAGCACAGGTGGGTCGAGGAAGTCGGGACGATGAACATCTTTTTCGTCATCGACGACGAGCTGATCACGCCGCCGCTGACAGGAACCATCTTGCCGGGGGTGACACGCGACAGCGTGCTGGCCATCTGCAGCCGCTGGGGGTTGAAGGTCACCGAGCGCCCGATCTCGATCGACGAGGTGATCGACCAAGCGTCGAGCGGAAAGCTGACGGAGGTGTTCGGGACCGGAACGGCCGCGGTGATTTCGCCGGTGGGCGTGCTGTCCTACAAGGGCAAGGAGCTGGTGATCGGCAACAACGAGACAGGGCCGCTGGCCAGGCAGCTCTACCACTACCTCACGCGCTTGCAGCACGGCGAGGAAGAAGACGTGTTCGGCTGGGTCGAGCGTATCGACCATCTCGACATCGAGCAGCTCGCGGCCTGGAACGGCTGACGGGCGCGTCGCTGCATGCGGTGCTAACGGCAGCCGGATCCTGCTGCATCCGGCGGGGTCTCCACGGCTACCGGCCCTTGGACCGGATGGCGGCGAGCACTTTCGGAGGCGTGAAGGGAGTGTCGCGCAGCCGCACGCCGACTGCGTCGTAGATGGCGTTCGAGATGGCCGGGCACGGGCCGTTGATGCAGATCTCCGAGACGCTCTTGGCGCCGTAGGGGCCTGTGTCCTCCCAGGTTGGCACCAGGATCGTCTGCAGCTCGGGTTGGTCAGCCGTGCTGAATATCTTGTAGTCGGCAAAGCCCGCGTTGCGCATCCGCCCCTTGTCGTCGAACAGGTACTCCTCCGTGAGCGCGTAGCTTATCCCGTTGAGCACTGCCCCCTCGACCTGGCCCTCGGCGAGCTTCGGGTTGATCGCGGTGCCGCAATCGACGGCGGCGACGTACTTGACGACGGTCACCTGCCCCGTCTCGGTGTCGACGAGGACCTCGGCAAAGTGGGCGGCAAAAGGTGGGGGCGATTTCTTCGAGATCGCGGAGGCGATGGACGCGATCTGGTGCTGGTTGTCCTGGTACAGCGACCGCATGGCCACGTCGCCCAACGGTACGCTGCGACCGTCCGGCGCCTTCACCTGCTTGTCTTCGAGGACCAGCTTCGATGGGTCGACGCCAGGCCCTAGCATGGCAGCGGCCACCGCCTTGATCTGCTCGCCGATGTCTACCGCTGCCCTGCGCGCCGCTTCGCCGGACAGATACGTTGTGCTCGATGCATAGGCGCCCACGTCGAACGGCGTGAGATCGGTGTCCGACGACGTGACGATCACGTCGTCGACGGTCACCCCGAGCACTTCGGCGGCGATTTGGGCCAGCACGGTGTCCGAGCCCGTGCCGAGGTCCGTGGCGCCGCACGCCAGGTTGAACGAGCCGTCGTCGTTGAGCTTCATGCTCACGGACGCCATGTCGATTTCGGGGATGGAGGATCCCTGCATGAGCGCACACATGCCGATGCCGCGGCGAACGGCGCCATCGCCGGGCTTGCCGCGCTTGCCGTCCCAGTCGATGGCTTGGGCGCCCAGGGTGAGGCAGCGGGCCATGCCCGAGGATCCGATGCGCTGCTCGACACCGGGCTTGCCCTCGCCGAGCGCCGCGAACACCGGCGAACTCTCGCCTGGCAGAATGTGGTTGCGTCGACGCAATTCGAGGGGATCGATGCCGAGCTTCTCCGCGACCTCGTCCATGAACACCTCCATGGCAAAGGCCGCTTGCGTGGCGCCATATCCACGATAGGCGCCGCCCACCGGCAGGTTCGTGTAGACCGCCTTGGCGTCGAACGCTACCGCTCGCATTCGATACAGCGGAAGCACCTTGGAGCCGCAATTGCACATCACCGTCAGCGCGTGGGATCCATACGCACCCGTGTTCGACAGCACCCTCATCCGGATGCCGTTGATGGTGCCGTCGGCGTTGAAGCCTCCGTTGAGGCTCACCTTGATGGGATGACGCGTTCGGGAGAGGAACTCCTCGGTGCGTGAGAGCTTAATGAGGATCTTGCGTCGGGTGGCGAGCACCAGCGCCGCCACGGCCTGCTCGAGAAGCACTTCCTGCTTGGCGCCGAATCCGCCGCCAATGCGAGGCTTGATGACCCGTATCCGCCGTACCGGGATCCCGAGGGCTTGCGCCGTGATGCGACGCGCGTGGAACGGCACCTGGGTGGACGACACCAGCACCACGCGGTCCCTCGGGTCCAGGTATCCCAGGCAGATGTGCGGCTCGATGGGGCAGTGCTGCCCGTAGTGCGTCGAGTAGGTCTGCGAGTAGGCGAGGTGCGACGACTTCAGCACGCTGTCCAGGTCGCCCGCACCCATGCTGGCCGAAGCGGCCATGTTGATGGATGCGTCGTAAGGCACGGGGATGGGCATGTGCGCTTCCGGCTCGTCGTGGATCACGGGCGCGCCCGGCAGCATCGCCTTTTCGGCGTCGAAGACGGGCTCGAGGATCTCCCAATCGATCTCGAGAGCCCTTCCGGCCTGCTCGGCGATCTCGATGGTATCGGCCGCCACGAGCGCCACCCGGTCGCCCACGAAGCGCACCTTGTTGTCGAGGATGAAGCTGTCATAGGGCGACGGCTCCACATAACCCTGGCCCGCGGTCGTGTGCACGTTGCGCGGCAGATCCTGCCATGTCAGCACCGCATGGACACCAGGGATGGCGCGCGCACGGCTCGCGTCGATCTTCTTGATCCGCGCGTGCGCGTACGGGCTGGGCACCACGTACCCCACCAGGGCGTCCGACACGTCGTAATCGCCCACGTACTGCTCGAGGCCACAGGCCATGCCCATGGCGTCGACCTTTCGCACCGATTGCCCGACGACCCGGAGGTTGTCCATCTGCTCACCGGTCATGATGCTGCCTCCCGTGCATGGCCGCCGCGGCGTTCTCCACGGCGTCGAAGATCTTCACGTAGCCGGTGCACCGGCACAGGTTGCCCGACAGCGCCTCGGCAATCTGCGCGCGGGTCGGGGACGGCACCTTGTCCAGCAGGGCGCTCGCCGCCAGGATCATCCCCGGCGTGCAGTAGCCGCACTGCACCGCGCCAGCATCGACGAACGCCTCCTGCAGCGGATGAGGATGGCTCGGGTCGCCGAGCGCTTCCACCGTGGTGATGCGGTGTCCCGCTGCGCGCGGAGCCGGTGTGATGCACGACAGCACCGCCTCACCGTCGAGCAGGACCGTGCAAGCGCCGCAGGTGCCCTCGTGGTCGCAACCTTGCTTGACACTCTTGTATCCGAGCGACCGAAGCACCTCGAGCAGCGTGGCGCCAGGCTCGCACTCGAACGTGTGCGCGACGCCATTGATGGTCGTGGAGATACGCATGATCACTCCTCCCCTCGGGTCGCCCACGCCCGCACGGTGCCGAGCGCGCGACGGGCCAGCACGATCGTCAGGTCGCGGCGATAGTCGGCCGGTGCACGGAAATTCGGGGCCACGATCAGATCGCTCGTCAACGCTTCGACCGCCTTGCCGATGCTTCTGTCATCGATGGCGCGGCCCTCGAGCGCAGCCTCCACGGACGGCATACGCATGGGGCGCGCCGTGACGGCGCCCACCGCGAAGCGTACGTCGCGCAGCACGCCGTCGTCGGACCGCGCCGTGGTGCAGACGGTGGACATCGAGTAGTCGGTAGCCGTGCGTGTCATGCGCTCATAACCAAAGGAGAAGCGCCCGTTGCGTCGAGGCACCACGATGCGCGTAATCAGGCCGCCGTCCCAAGCTTGTTTGCCGACTTTCATCACCTCGGCGATCGGCACCTGGCGCGCCGGCGCCGCGCCGACCCGCACCTCAACCGCGGCGTCCAGCGCCAGCAGCACCACCGGCAGGTCAGCCCAGTAGACCATGTGGGCGATGTTGCCCGCCGCCGTGATCATGTTGCGCAGCGGCCGGGACGCCACATGGCGGGCACAACGTCGCAGCAGCGCACCCTCCATGCCTGGCAGCGCCTCGTTCGTCGCCAGCGCCTGGAGCGGCGTGGTCGCCCCGATCGCGATGCGATCGTCGTGAACTTCGATGCCCGCCAGGCCCAGGCCGGTCACGTCGACTAGCTCGGCGTCGCGACGGCATCCGCCAGCATACAAGCCAGTGGCTCCGGCGACGGGCACCGCGCCTCGCGCAACCAGCGCGATCGCATCCTCGACTGCCGTGGGTTGATGGTATGCACGAATCATCAGCGGCTCTCCTTGAACGAAACGGCCGCCGCACCGGCCGGATGGTCGAGAAACGGCAGCCCCGTGCGCGCATGGGCTCGCGTCACCATCGCGCTCGAAAGATCGTTCGCCTGCCTGGTGAGCTCCCGCGCATCCACGCCGACCAGACGCCCTTGCTCGACGACGACGCGCCCGTTGACCATCACCCACCATGCACGCCGAATCCCGGTCGTCAGCGCGAGCGCCGCCACCGGATCGTGCATCGCACCGGCCAGGCCGAGATCGTCGAGCGCGAACAGCACGATGTCGGCTGCCATCCCCGGGGCGATCGCCCCGATGTCGTCGCGCCCCAGCACGCGCGCGCCGCCCCGCGTGGCCACGTGCAGCGCGCGTCGCGCAGGCATCGCCTCCACCGACGTGCCCACGCGGTGTACCAACATGCACATCTGCAGCTCGCGAATCATGTCCGAAGCGTCGTTCGACGCGGACCCGTCCACCGCCAGCCCCACGGGAACGCCCAGATCCAGGGCGCGTGGAACCGGTGCGATCCCCGAGCCCAAACGCAGGTTCGACGTCGGACAGTGCGCGATGCCCGTTCCCGTCTGGGCCATCCGCGCGAGCTCGCCATCGTCGAGATACACCCCGTGGGCGTACCAGACATCCTCGCCGAGCCACTCGACCCTTTCCATGTAGGCCAAGGGACGGCAGCCGTGCGTCTCGATGCAGAACCGCTCCTCGTCTTTCGTCTCCGCGAGGTGGGTGTGCAGACGAACGCCGTGCTTGCGCGCGAGGCGTGCCGAGTCCAGCAGCAGATCGTCGGTGACCGAGAAGGGGGAGCACGGCGCCAGGGCCACGCGGCACATGCTGAAACGCGACGGATCGTGGTACGTGGCAATCACGCGCTCGCTGTCCCGCAGGATGACATCCGGGGATTGCACCACGTCGTCGGGAGGCAGGCCGCCCTTGGAACGTCCGCGCGACATCGACCCGCGGCTTGGATGAAAGCGCACGCCGAGCTGCCGGGCGGCTTCGATGGTTTCGTCGAGCAGGTGTTCGCTCTGCTGCCGGGGAAACACGTAGAAGTGGTCCGCGATCGTGGTGCATCCCGTGAGCAGAAGCTCGCCCATCCCCACCAGCGCGCTGACGCGCACATCTTCCGGTCGCAGCTCCCGCCAGATCTCGTACAGCCCCAGCAGCCAGTCGAATAGCTTGGCGTCCTGCACCATCGGTACCGCTCGCTGGAACGTCTGGTACAAATGGTGGTGCGTGTTGACCATGCCGGGAATCGCAAGCGCGCCGCGGCCGTCGACCACCTCCCAGCCCTCGCCGGTCGGCGGTGGACCCGACCCCACCTGCGTGATGGCCGTGCCGTCCACCGTGATCCATCCGTCGCGGACTTCACGCCCTTGGTCGTCCATCGTGACAAGGATGGCGAGATTCTTGATGAGGGTGGTCATGGACCTCCGCGCCGTCGACGTGCTCGCAATCGGCTTCGTGCACACAAGGCGCAGCATCCGCAGTAGTCTGACGTTCTGTGCGCGGCAAGGGGAACTCGTGTGCCCGGCATGGCTCCGCAAGGCGCGCCACCCGTCGCGCCGCTTCGGCATCCAACCCGCCAGAACGACGCCCATCATCATCCGTGAAAGCACGCCCCACGCGCGCACCCACGCACGCAGGCGTTTCCCCTTTCCACGATCAGCGTCCCCGCCGTAGGGTTCGACCAGCATGCGACAGGCCAACGTCATTGGCGCCCGAACACTCACGCACAACGTGCGCGAGCTGACCATCGATCCCGGCCCCGGATTCGCCTTCGATCCCGGTCAGTGGGTGTCCGTCCGAATCCCCGCCGAGCAAGGCGAAGACCTGGCCCGCTCCTACTCGATCGCTTCCGCACCCCGCGAAGCCGGCACCTTCGACCTCGCCGTCACGCTCGTGGAAGACGGCCCTGGCAGCGGCTACCTGCACCGCGTGCCGGTCGGTACGCCCCTCACGATCTCCCGCGCTCAAGGCTTTTTCACGATGGACGCCTACGACCGTCCGGTCATCATGGTCGCAACAGGCACCGGGTTGAGCCCCTTCCGATCCATGTTGCAGGCTTTGACCGCCCGCCATCACCGCCTGCCCTATCCTGTCACGGTCCTGCTGGGCGTTCGGTCGGAGCAGGATCTGCTGTACGCCGACGAGCTTTCCACCTGGCAACGCACGGTCGCCGGCTTCCGGTTCGTGCCCACGCTCTCACGCCCCGGCGATACCTGGACCGGACCGCGCGGCTACGTGCAAACCCACCTGCCGGCTCTGGTCCGCGATCACAACCGCGATTGCGATGTCTACGTGTGCGGGCTGAGCCGCATGGTGAAAGACGTAAGGACGATCCTCAAGGCCGACCTCGGCCTGCCCAAAGACAGAATTCACACCGAGCGCTACGATTGAATCTCAGCCGCCGCGTTCGAACTTCTCCTGGAACGCGGTCACGATGACCCGCGCGGCGTGACCCGTGTCGAGCCCTGCGGTGTTCAAGACCAGATCGTAGGACACCGGATCGTCGATGTCCGACGCGAAGTGCTTGCGGATGAAGGCCGAGCGCTCGGCGTCGGTGCGCTGGATGATCCGTTCCGCGCCAGCCTTGTCGACCCCGAACAGATCCTCCACCCGGCGCAACCGTTGGGTGAGCGGGGCGACCGTGCGCACCGCAAGCAGCTTCTTGCGCCAGACGATGTGCGTCGCGCCGCGCCCTACGAACACGCATGTCCCATGCGCCCACAAGCTCGTGATGGTGTGCGTCAGCGCCCGCACGTAGTCGCTCTGATCGAAGTTGCGCTCTCGGAACAGGTTCAGCACGTAGTCGTCGACCCGGCTCTGCACGCGCTCGTCCAGGCTCTCCACCACTTCAACATGCACCTTCTCGGTCGTGGCAATGTGCTCCACGATCTCCCGGTCGTAGACGGGCACCCCGAGCATCTCGCCCACTTTCTGTGCCAGGGGCTGCCCGGCGGAGCCGAGCTGGTTCGAGATCGCGATGACAGGCGCAGGCGTGAACTCGCCGCGCTCGCGCTTCTTCTTCTCCTGTTGCTCGTGCTGCCAGCGCTTGACCTGGTCCTCGACGATGAATCCGATGTTTCGCGCCACGGGTCGCTTCCTTCCTGGACCCCTGCCGGAGCCCCGCTTCTCCACCACCATCTTCGGCAGACTGCACAACCGTTGCAAGCCCCGCGCGAACGAGGCATAGCAGAATGACGCCATGCGCCGTGACGTTGCCCTGCGGATTGCCCACCTCTCCGACCTCCACGTGGGACACATCACGGCCAATCTCGTCCAGCTCCAGCGCCTCCTGATGCCCTCTGGAAGCGGCCATGGCGTGCTCGACGTCGCCACGCGTCTGGTCGCGGGCTCCTGGGCGGAACGGTACTCCCTGCTCGAGCCCCTGCTGCGGTCTGCACACCTGATGCACCACTACGAGACACGCAACCTGGTCGCCGTGGTGCAAGCAGCCCGCGCCCGCGGGGCCGCTCATGTGGTGCTCACCGGCGACATCGCCAACCTCGGCGCCGCCAGCGAACTGCGCGAAGCCGCGACGGTGCTCCGCGCGTTCGGCTACTCGGGGCCCACGCTCACCGTGGTCCCCGGCAATCACGATGTCATCAACTTCCGAGGCACGCCGGGGTTCCGGCCCCTGGTGACCCTGCGCGACTATCCCCACCTCGACCTCATCAACGAGTCGGTTTGCGCGGTTTCGGTCGATACCACCGCGCACGCACCAGAGCTGGATTGGCGTGACGCCTTCGTGCTCAACTCCCGCGGCCTGGTCCGCGAACGCGATGTGCAAGCCGTCGACAAGCTTCTGAGCCAGGCCCCGCCCGGCGCGTTTCGCATCCTGTGCTGCCATCATCACCTGGTCGATCTGCCGCCGGACGGCTACGTGGAAGCCTGGTCGGACCGGCTGGACCGCCGTCTGGCCGGCCGAGCCGCGAATGCCGACGCGCTGCTGGACGTCGCGCAAACGCACGGCGTCGGGTTGATCCTGTTCGGGCATCGTCACCGCGCGACCCACGATCAGTTCACCATACGGGGCATTCCGGCGGCCTGCTCCGGAGCGGTCACCGAGCCTGGCGCGAACGGGCTGCTGCGATTTCGCATCTTCTCCTTCGAGGGTAACCGGCTGGTGGGCCGGGAGTGGGTGGAAGTGTCGCCGCTGAGCGCCAGCCTGGAGGTCGTAGCGCGAGCGATCGACGGTGTCTCGACCTTTCAGGACGACGCGCCGACGCGGGTGAGCGAGCCGATCGAAGGCGGGCGCATATCCGCGCTCGATTGGGGCAAGGTTCGAGGCAAGGTCAAGCAGCTCGACCGTGCGATGGCCGAGAAGGTGAAGTCACGGCTCGCCGGCAAGTAAGCCGATTGCCGGCTTCCGCCTGGGTGCAGGTGGGAATCGCTCAGCGAGTGCCTCGCACGACCGTTGGCGGGTGTGAATCGCTCAGCGAGTGCTCTGCCTTGGTGGCGCACCACCTCGCCCAGGCTCGCCGTGGCCTTTCCCACCTTTTTCCGACCCGCGACGAGCTTGCGCCGACCCGGTCCTGACGGGCGACACCCGGTGCATCGCACGGGCCAGCGTCGAACCGTTGGTCGTGTCGGGCGCGCCGGTTTCGATGTTGCTTCCCATAGGCGACCGTCGAAGTTCGGACAGCGGGTTGGCAAGGGGGGGTTCGATAGACGTGCCGTCATTCGGTCCAGATCAGACGTTCAGCATTCGTCGGCAACAAACCGGCACAAGCCTCGCTTGGCCTGTTCACCCCCCGGTCGCCTCGGGGCCATGCTGCACTCTGCTCTGCAGCTACGCTGAACAGTTCGAAAGAGGTCGGTCTATTATGATGCTTGGGAGTATTATCCAACTCGCATCCCCATCCGTTGTGAGCAACCAGATGACGCGAACGCCCCTGCGTGTGGCCCCCAGGGGTTCGGACCATGGGTGGTTACTTACGGCGCTTGGACCTGTCCTCTGTTTGGCGGCTCTGTCGTGTTCGTCCGATTCTGGCAGTGCATCGAGCGGGACGTGGAGTTGGGTCGTCACGACGGGTGATTCAGGCGCACACATCTGCGTCTGTGCCAAGGAGCCGCCGCCAGGCACGCCGGTCGATAACGCTGATTGTGGCGCGACAGCCTCAGGGTCCGAATGGAGGTGGTGCAGCTTCTCGTGGGCGGAGGGGGTTTGCCGATGCACGACGTCGACCGATAGCGCGGATGTGCCCGGCGCAGCAATCTGGAGCTGTGGCGACGCCGATGCGTGCCCGCTGCGCGATACGAGTCAAGGAGAGCAGTGCTCCAAAGTTGGAGTCATGTGCCCGGGTGGGAAGATACAGGACAACGTTGCCAGCCCATACTGTGTCTGCACCGAGTCGGGCACGTTCGATTGCACGGGGTATTAAGGAGTCGAACGCTCAAACACTTCGCTGCTCACCGAGCACGAGCCGATGCGCGCCATCCTCGGGTCGATGGGCTTGCCGTCCACACTACCCGTGCCGGCGCGTGCCAGCTACCCCGCGCTGTTCGACGACTCGCAGCTCGCGGGCTGCGACACGGCGTAGGTTCTCACGCGCCGTGCAAGCTCGCGAACCAACGCGCCATCATGCGGCGCGGACGCGCCCGTCTGTCCATCGCTCCGCATCCAGCCCCATCCCAGCCTTGTTCACGCCGCCGAGCCGGCGTAGCATCGGCTTGCGCGATGGGTGATGGAATCCGAAACTCGTTCGAAAGGACTATCGGCTAGGCACGGCGTTCCGTGTCCTTTTGCCCGTCCAGACGTGCGCGTGGGCGACTGTCTGACCAGAGCGACAGCGGGTTCATCGACGGGTGCGCGACACACCTGACCAGGCCACGGCGCAGCCGACTTCGTTCCATGCGCGGTCGGCGTCCCTGCGTTGAAGCGCGACGACGAGGGCCTGGCTCTCCAGCAGCGGATAGTTGGCGCCGTGCACGCTCAGGCCGGTGGACGCGGGCGCGTACAGGAACCACGTCGGAAGCTCAGGGTCGCCCGCCAGCACGATGACGTCGTGCGGGCATGCCGGGCTGATCTGGACGTCGGTCAGCTCGCGAATCGACGTCAGCACTGCCACGCAGATAGTCTCACGCGACGGCATGACGGCGCGCGTTCGCCCGAGGGCGTTGCACTGGTCGGTGTCTCCGGGGACGGCAACGATGACCCCCGCGGTGGGGCGGCTCGTCTTCTGGGAAGGTCGCGCTCTACTGGCAGCGGACGGGTGTGAGGCGGCATCTCCGCTGTCGTCGTCGTCGCTATCTTCAGCGTTCTGCGCGACCTTGCGCTTCCCGGCGTCGTCCGCCGCGCGCGTAAGGATGTCGAGGATCGGCTCGATCTGGGCCACGTACTGCCCGGCGCCCGGAACTTGCTTCAGCGCCTTGATGCCTTCGGCGAAGCGCTTGAGCTTCTCGGGGGCTTCCATGTTCGCGGCAACGCCTTGCTCGATCTTCCCGATGCCTTCTTGTTGCCTACCATCGACGTAGAGCAGCACGCCGGCGGTCAGGTCGTCGCAGCCGTGTAGTCCGGCGCCTTCGCACTGGTCGGTGATGGGCTGCTGCAAAATGAGCTGCGCGCCTCCACAGCCGAGCTGGGAGAGAAACAGGAAGACTGCCGTCGATCGTGGTCGCATGCTGAGTGGACGGCGCAGCCGCACGGTTTCTGACAGGGCCTGGACCTGCGGGCCGCTCTCTTCTTCAGTCAGAACTCCGGGCCCAATGCTCTATGGCTCCTCTGGGGAATTCGTGGGTGCTGACTGGCGCGTATCGGGCTTGGCGCGACGGCAAGGACCGGTCGGCTAACGGG
>Ga0272446_1000824_pt1 | contig 47249 bp, 17 predicted proteins | sample YNPCB0061_FD_194587 | JGI IMG/M metagenome (GOLD analysis project Ga0272446, IMG submission 194587) | Hot spring microbial mat communities from Yellowstone National Park, WY, United States - YNP-CB-006-1 | ecosystem: Environmental > Aquatic > Thermal springs > Hot (42-90C) > Sediment | place...
CAGGAAGACCTGTTTGGCTTGTTGCGCCGAGAGCTGCCGCTTGCTGAGTTGCCCCGCCGCATCCCACGACAGTTCGGTGACGGGGCCCACGGCGCCGATGATGCCGTGAATCTTCTGCGCCTTCTGCTTCCAATCCGGGTAGCCCTTCAGCTTGTAGTCGCGCTCCAGGAAGAAGAGTGAGTTGTTGTGCGCGCCGTGCATCAGGCGGTAGGAGGGCGGCAGCAGCTCGTTGATCGGGTTGACGATGCGATCCATCACCTCATCCTCGCCGAGATAGCGCTGCTCCACCTTGTCCCACACCCACGCCAGGTCGTCATCCGAACGCTTGCGGATGTGCTCCCACACGCCTGGGTCGATGGTCTTGTCGACCTGCTTCATCCGGAAGAGTTCGCCGCGGATCGTCTTCTCCTTGTCCTCCATCGCCTTGGGCATGTACCCCTGCTGCGCCAGCTTGTTGGAGTGATGGCGCGTCCACGGATCGACCGAACGCGTGCCGATCGTGTAGCGCGTGCCGGCGACCTTCGCGTATGCCTGCTTCACCATGTCGTCGGACATCTCCACGGCCAGGTGTTTGAGGCCGACGCGCTTGAAGGCGCGCGCCGCCGCAAAGTGACCCGCTTCCTTCAGCCAGGCGACGCTGCCCTTGATGTCAGAGGCAAAGCCACCCCAGCCGACCAGCGTGCTGAGCAGGTCATAGAGGCGCATCGTGTCCTCCGCCAGCGCCCAGCCGTTGCCGGTCATGGCGTACTCCGCCGCGCCCTCGCCCAGCTTGAGCACGTCGGTCGCCGACGCCAGCAGGTCGACGCCACTCTGCACAATCGTCGCCGCACCGATGCTCAGCCAGCCGGGGTTCTCCACCACCCAATTTTCCAGCTTCTTGCTGCTCTCCTTCGCCAGGTCGTCGGCGGCGTAGGCCCACGACGCCGCGTGCAGCAGCCTGAACTGCACCTTCTCCGGCACGTTGAAGGTAATGCGCTTGCCTTCGCTGTTGACCCACTCGCGCGCGCCGAGCGCGTTGGCGGCGCTGCCTGTCGCCGTCGTCAGCGTGTAGCCGCCGCGACGCTGCTGCGTCAGCCCCTCCGGTGCGCCGTCCACGGCGCCGCTGTTCGCCTCCACCGCCGCGTGTCCCGTCGGATCGACGAAGCGCGCCGGGTTGGCGTAGGCGTAGAGATAGCGGTGCAGGCTAGGCGGCGTGTTCGCCATGCCCAGGTACGTATCCTGCGTGGTGAAGCGGCCGATCTCGGCGTCGTAGTAGCGCGCGCCGAAGTAGTGCAGCCCGGTCTCCGTGTCGTAGTAGTGACCCGTGAAGCGGCGCAGGTTGGACGACGCGCCCACCTCCGCCAGCGTGCGCCCCCAGGCGTCGTAGCGCAGACTCTGCGCCAGGTCGCCCGCTTCGTCAGTCAGGTTGGCGGTGCTGCCCAGCCCATCGATCAGGTAGAACTGGCTGGAGCGCGCCGCGCCGTTCACCTCGGTCAGCGCCAGCAGGCGATAGCCGTAGTCGTACTTGCGCAGCGTGGCGAAGCTATCCGTCGCGCCGGCGTACTCAAGCAGCACCGCGTCGTCGTCGTAGAGATAGCGCGTCTCGCTGCCCGCAGCCGCCTTCTTGACGCGCATACGGTTGAAGTCGTAGTCGAAGCTCACGCGCCCGCCCGCGCCGTCGGCGGCCACCATCTGGTCGCGCACGTCGTAGCGATAGTCGGCGCGGCCGGCAGTGGTGATGCGCGCAGTCTGGTTGAGGTTGGCGTCGTACTCGTAGGTGATTGTGCGCGTGGCGTCGCGGTTGTCGACGATGCGCGTCAGCGTGTTCACGCGGTCGAAGGTGACGCCGGGGCGATCCGCCAGCGCAGCGTAGAGGTAGGTGCGATCGACTGGCTGCCCGTTTGCCGGGTCGACGCCGACCTCGGTCAGGCGGTTGCCGGTCGCCGAGTAGGTGTACGTCAGGCTGCGCCCGGCGCCGTAGTCGACCGTGACCATGCGGTTGAGGGTGTCGTAGCTGTAGGTCGTCGTCACGGGCTGGCCGGCGTCGATGGCGGCCTGACGTTCGACCTGCGTCAGCCGGTTGCCGTTGGCGTCGTAGGTGTAGTCGAAGCGCGAGAAGGGCAGCGACGCCAGGTTGCGCGTGTTGATCACCGTCAGGACGCGGTCGGCGCGGTCGTAGGCGTCGGCGCCGCCGCGATCGTGCACGCTGCCGTTGGGATAGGTCACGCTGCGCAGGAGGTTGTCTTCCCACCAGGCGTAGGTGGTGACGCCGGCGGCGGTCGTGACGGTGGCGAGGCGGTTGCGCGCGTCGTAGGTGTAGGTCGTGACCACGTTGTCGGGATCGACCAGCCGCGTGCGGTTGCCGACGAGGTCGTAGTCGTACTGTGTGGTGCGCCCGGTGGACTGGTCGTAATCGCGCCGCGTACGCGTCTGGATGCGATCGAGCGGGTCGTAGGTGAAGCTGGTCACTTCGACGGCCACGCTGCCGGCAACGCGCTTGGTCTCGGTGACGGCGATGGTGTTGCTGGCGCCGTCGTAGGCGTAGTCGATGCGCTGCATCTGGTAGTCGAGCGTGGGCGCGGCGGCGTTGGTGTAGATTTTGGCGACGAGGCGGTTGCGGTAGTCGAAGCTCTGCTCGACGCGCTGGTTGCGCGCATCGACGATGAGCGTCTTGTTGCCTTCGCTGTCGTAGCCGTAGCTCCAGCGCAGCGCAGTGGCTTCGTCGCCCTGCGTGGCGTAGACTTCGGCGCCGGTCGGGTCTGCGCCGCGCACGGTCGCGGCCGTGATCTGTCCGGCCACGGTGTGCTGAATCAGCGCGGTGACGCGGTTGAAGGCGTCGTAGCGATAGGTGACGAGGTTGCCGGCGGCGTCCTGCTGGGCGATGCGGTTGCGGTTGGCGTCGTAGAGATAGCGGGTGACGCCTGCCGGCGCGTTGGCGCTGGCACGCGGGGTTTCATCGACGGCCAGCAGCTCGCCCAACTCGCCGTAGCTGAAACGCGTGGTGAAGGCGGCGCCGTTGGCTTCGGTCACAGCGACCAGGTTGTCGCTGGCGTCGTAGCGGTAGGTGGTGACGCCGCCCTCGGCATCCTCCGCGGTGATCTTGCGGTAGCGGGCGTCGTAGGTGTAGCGGACGTCGAAGGCGCCGCCGTGAGTGCGACCATCCTTGACTGTCAGGATGTTGCCGGCGCGGTCGTAAGTCCAGCGTGTGGTGGCGGCGACCGGCGAACCGGCGCCTTCGGTCATGGCGATCTTGCGGTCGGCGGCGTCGTACTCGAAGGTCGTGACGTTGCCTGCGCCGTCCACGGTGCGCACGACATTGCTGTTGCCGTCGTAGAGCGTCGTGTCGAGGGTGACGACCGCCTGACCGTAGTGCGTCGCCATGCCGGCGCCGCCGCGCTGCACCTGCACCAGCCGGTTGAGGCCGTCGCGCTGTTCGATGCTCTGGTTGCCGTTGCGGTCGATCGTGATCACGCGCAGCGCGGCGTCGTCGTAGTTCATGCTCACCGACGAGCGCAGCACGCCGGCGGCGTCGTACTCGCGCACGGCGATCTGACGGTTGAGCGCGTCGTAGTCCGCCTCGGCGCGGTTGCCGCGTTCGTCGATCTCGGCGCGTTTGTTCACGCCGTCGTAGCGGAAGCGCCTGCCGGCGCCGGGGTCGGGGTCATCGACGCGCACGATGCGACCCAGGCTGTCGGTGTAGGTGGTGGTGGCGTTGCGGTTGGCGTCGTAGGTGGTCATGCGCACGAGGCCGTCGGCATCCTGGCCGTCGAAGTAGATTGTCTCCTCCAGCAGCAGCGCCGCCCCGTTATTGGTGATGTTTTCCACCAGGTGGTGTGTGAGCTTGCGCCCGAGCGCGTCGTAGGTCATGCGCTGTTCGACGCCGCGCCGGTCGATGGTGCGCAGCAGGTTGCCCTCCCCATCATAGAAGTAGCGCTCGCTGACGACGCCAACGTCGTCGGGCGTGGCGACATATTGCGCGGTCAGCTTGCGACCCAGGCCGTCGTAGGTGTAGGTCACGTCGATGTCGTTGCCCTGCGGGTCGCGCACGCTGGCGACGTTGCCGGCGCCGTCGTAGGTGTAGGTCGTGGTCAGGTCGAGCACGCCGAACGCCTGCACCTCCTCCACCAGGCGGTCGAGGCCGTCGCGGTCGGCGCGCGTGCGGAAACTGCGCGCGTCGGTGGAGAGAATGGCGTTGTCGGCGTCGTCGTAACTGGTGGTGGTGACGTAGACCGCAGTCATCTGGTCTGTGCCAGCGAAGGGCACGGTCTGCGTCATTACAGTCAGACGGCGCAGCGCGTCGTAGGCGAATTCATTGACTACGCCGGTGACGACGTGCTCCTCGCGCGTCTTTGACCCAACAGCGTCGTAGGTGTAGAGAATCTCGCCGCCGAGCGGGTCGATCACACGCACAGGCAGCTCGCGCGCGTCGTAAATCGTGCGCACAACGTTGCCGTTGGCGTCGGTCTTGCGCACAACGTTGCCAGTCAGGTCGTAGCCGGTTTCGACGCGCGCCTGCTGGAAGGGCGTGTCGGTGTACGAATGGCTGAAGGGCAGCACGGCGGCGACTTTGCGGTAACGTGCATCGTAGACGAACTCAGTCGTGAAGCCGTGCAGGTCAGTCTCTGTGCGCTTGTTGCCCATCACGTCGTACGTCGCGGCGAAGGTGACTTTGTTTTGTCCGCCAGGGATGATGACCTCGCTGCGCGTCAGGCGTCGGAGCGCGTCGTAGGTATGCTGCGTTGTGACCCCGCGGCGGTCGGTCTCGCTGACTTTGTTGCTGGCTGCGTCGTAGGTCAGCGTGGTGGTGTAGGCGACTGTGGAGCCATCGGCCTGACGCACGCCCTGCTCCACCACGGCGACGAGGCGATCCAACCCATCGTAGCGATGTTCGGTGACCTGCCCCAGCCCGTCGGTGAGGCGGATGACCTTGCCGGTGGCGGAGTAGCGGGTGCGCTCGATCTGGTCAGCGCCGCGCTCGCTGCGGTCGGTGAGGCGGCGCACTTCGATCTGCCGATCCAGGCCATCGTAGGCGTACTGTGTGTGATGGCCGAAGGTGTCCCAGGTTTCGATGAGCCGCCCGCGCGCGTCATAGACGTTGGTCGTGATGTTGCCAAGCGGATCGATGACGCGCTGCGCCTGCCCCATGGCGGTGTAGTCCAGGTAGCGGGTGGTGAAGCCGCGCGCATCGGTCATCGCCGTAACGTTGCCGAAGGCGTCGTAGCTGTATTCTGTGCGGAAGCCGGCCGGGTCGATGACAGCGAGCACGTTGCCGGTGCGGCCGCTGGTCGGCAGGCACGGTGAACCGGCGGGCGGCGCGGCGGGGCTGTCGAGGCAGTACCACGTCGTGCGTCCTTCGGCGTCGGTCTCGCTGGTCATGCGGCTGAAGAGCGGGTCGTAGGTGGCGTAGCTGGCGATCTGCGTGACGGGCTGGCCGGCGGCGTCCACCACGGGGCGGATGTGCGGCGCGCTGACGTCAGCCAGGTAGATCGTGGTTGTGATGACGTTGCCGAGCGCGTCGTAGCCGTAGACGGTGCGCTGCCCAAGCGCGTCGATCTCGGCAGCGCGCAGCGCGCTGCGGCGACTGCATTCGGCGGGCAAGGGCAGCTCCGTGCACCAGAGGGTCGCGGTGACGGCGCCCAGGGGACGCTCGACGCGCACGGCCGCGCCGTAGCTGTTGAGGGTGTAGACTGTCGGCGCGACGCCCGCGCGCGGGTCGATGACCGCGCGCTGGTTGAGCACGCCGGGATCGGTGCTCATGGTGTAGACGAAGCGCGTCGTCACCCCTTCCGGTTCGCGGATTTCGCGGATCATCTGATCCTTGCTCACTTCGAAGGCGGCGGTCCAGCCCGGAATCGTGTCGGTGATGGCGTGGTAGAGATACTCCGTCACGTTGCCGTTCGGGTCGATGACGCGGCGCAGGTTGTGGCGATCCGCCGCGTAGTCGGTGCTGTAGACGTAGCGCTGCACACGTTCGTCGTTGAGGCCGAGGCCGGCGTAGGGCGTGGTGCGCGTCACGACGGTGAGGTTGCCAAGCGTGTCGTAGCCATAACGCACGTCGATGCCCAGGTTGGGGTCGCCCACCTCCACCGTGGCCGCCACGATGCGCTTCTGGTTGGCGATGGGGCTGTAGCGGAAGCGCAATTGCTTGCCGGCGCTGTCGGTGACGCTGTCGAGCGTGGTCGGGTCGCCGTCGCCGCTGAGATAGTCAAAGGTCAGGCGGTTGCCGTTGGCATCCTCCATGAAGCGCAGGGTGTAGACTTCGCCCGGCAGTTGTGCTTCGCGCTGGAAGTGATGGCGGATGCGCGCCGGCGTGAAGAAGTCGAAGAGATCCGGGTTCTCGGCGCTGCGGATCAATGTCGAGTGATAGCCAATTTGCGGTTCATAGAAGAGCGCGTTCGCCGAGACCGTGAAGGTGGGCGAGGCGAAGAGCGCAGCGCGGCTGGCGTCCTGACGCGGGTTGCGGAAGGTGTTGCCGGAGCCTTCGCCGCCGACAACGACGTAGGCGCCGCAGCCGTTGCGCACCAGACGCACGTTGTAGGCGTGCGTCCAGCCGGCGCCCAGCGGCCCGCTGGTCTCGACGCCGCCGCTGCTGTAGGTGCGGGTCAGGTTCAGCCCCAGGCCGCGCCCCGGCAGTTGAATGTCCTGCGCGCTGTGCGTGAGCGTGCCGTTCCATAGATCGACGCCCATCACCATTGTGTGGCCGATCGGCAGTGCGGCGTTCATCTCCAGTTCGTAGAGGACGACGCCCTCCGCCACGCTGCGCGCCGCTGGCTGGTTCGGGTCGAAGATCGCCTCGATGGTGAAGGGGTGCTCGCCGGGCCCATCGACGGCGTCGGGCGGAATGGGCACGCTGTGGCGGCCGGCGGCGAAGGCGCGGTTTTGCAGCGGCTGACCGTCCTGCGTGATGACGCGGTTGTCGATGCGGATCGTCACCTGCGCCGGGTGGGTGAGCACAAAGTCGAGCGTCTCCGCCTGGTAGCAGCGGTCGTTATTGACCGTATCGACCTGCATGGTGACCTTGACGGGCGAGCGCACGGCCAGTTGCTGATAGCCGTAGAACTCCATCCCCGACGTCTCCCACGCCAGACAGAGCAGGGAGGAGGGACGCGTGGCGAGGGGCGAAGCCGCGCCGCTGCAATTGCCGACGCGCAGCGGGTCGTCAGGGCGGCTCTGGTTGCGCAGCGCCAGCAGGATGCGTTCGTCGATGCCGTCGCCGTTGGCGTCGAAGAGGACGCGCCAGGTGCGGTCGCCGCGCACCATCCACCCCAGATGGCTGAGGTCGACCAGGTGCAGCCCGACGGTCGGGATGTTGACGTAGGCGAGATAGGCGTCGGCGTCGGCGCTGATGTCGAAGCCCGGCCCCGGCAGCGGGACGCGCGAGACGACGCGCGAGGCGCCGGTCGGGTCGGCGGCGTCGAGCAGCGGCGCCGCGTGCTGCAAATCGGTGCGGTGGCTGAAGTCAACGGCGATCATCTCCGAGAAGCCGGTGGTGCCGACGCGCCCGCCGCCCGTGACGAGCACGAAGTCGAAGAATTCGTCGCCCGCCAGCACGTTGTCGCCGTCCACCTCCTCCGGCGCGCCGATGGCGCCGTCCTCATCCACGTCGAAGATCATGTTGGGCGCGGCGGCAAGCCGGAAGGCGAAGGGCACCGGCACTTGCTCCACCGGCACGAGGTTGCCGCCGAAAAGCACCAGCCGCGGCGAGCCGCTAGACGGCATGTCCGCAGCCACGACGAAGTTCTTGAGCACGGTCAGATCGAAGAAGCTGCCGCGCTGCAAGCCATCCGGCGCAAAGCGATCCTCGCGCATAGAACCGGTGTTGAACGCCCTGGTCAGATCGACGGCGACAATGCCGATCGGCACGACCAGCACGTAGGCGACCGCCACATCCTGCCGGGTGTTGGTCCCGCCGGGCGGATTTGAGCCGACGCGTTGATGCAGCGCCACGACTTTGGTGGCGACGCCGGGGTCGGGCGGCACGCCCATGCGCTGCACTTCGTTGACGCCGGTCGAGAGGAACTTCAGACCTAGAATCTGGTTGACGTTCGGATCCAGGCAGTTTTCCATGACCGCACGCTCCATGCAGGCGGTCACATCGTAGAGTTCCAATTCGGCGCTACGGGCGTTGGCGAAATCCTGCCGCCCGCCGCCGACCACGACGAGCAGGTCGCCGTCGAAGCGCGCCTGGCTGCCGTCCGGCCGCGTGTAGGCAAAGGAGAGATCGGTGAGCAGCGCCAGGCTGCGCGGGTTGGTGGTCGTCGGGTGCCAGCCGATCAGCCGCGGATTGGATGGGTCGCGCACGTCGAGCACCGCCAGCCGCTTCGGCTCGACCGGGTCGGGATAGCTCTCCGTGCCGTCGCGTAAGCCGTTGGCGAGAAACATCGTGTCGCCCGCCACCACCATGTCCTGGCTGCTCGTGTAACATGCCTTGCCGACCGGACAGCGCTGCAGCGCCTGCGCCAGCGCGTCGCCGCGGAAGGTTGCGAGCCGTTCGGGCGCGCTGCGCGTGAAGCCAAAATCCGGGTTGGTGAGCGGGTTGCCCGCCAGGTCGGTGGCGCCGGTCAGGTTGACGGTGTAGGGTGCGCCCAGCCGGAACGCCGTGCGCGGGGTGAAGATGGCGCTGTTGTCGGCGTAGAGCGCCACCGTGCCGGTGACAAGCGCGCCGCTGCTGTCGGCGATGCGGAAATTCTGTTGCACCGAGGCTTCGTCCATCGGTTCGCTGAAGCGGACGCGCACCTCTGGCTGGCCATCGTACAACTGGGTCGGCGGCGTGCGTTCGACGATCGAGGGCAATTGCGTGTCGTCGCTGACAATCGCCGGATCCATCAGAATCTGGTTGCGCGTAGGTGGCGCCACGCGGCTGGCGCGCAGGATCACTTCGCCGGTGTTGGCGTTGACGATGTTGATGTCGAGCGGCTGGTTGCAGAAGCCGGCCACTGTGACGCGGTCGTACTGGAAAGTCGGGTAGATGTAGGGCAGACCGAGCGGGATGATGAAGCCCGCTTCCGCCGAAAGGCTCGCCTGCATCGAGGTGAAGCTGACGCACTCCGGTTCGACGCGGTCGTCGCTGCCGACGAGTGGGCGCGTCTCCAGGATGCCGTTGGGTCCACCCGTCACCACGCGCGCCATGCGGCCAAAGTAGAAGCGATCCTCGCGGCGGTCGTCGGTAAAGACATCAGGCGCGGTGTCCAGTACGCCATCTGGCCCCGGCGTGATGATGTCGCTGGTCTTGAGGAAGTTGTAGACGCCCTGCGCCAGGACACCCTTGAAGGGCGGCGACGCCGTCACATAGCGACCATCTTCCAGGAAGGCGCGGTCGACGATCGTCCAGCCGCTGAAGGCGGGATACTCGACATAGCGCACAACGAGCACCTGGTCGTCGGGGCGCGCGTCCGCCGGCGCGGGCACGCCCACGTCGATGTATTTGGCGGGCGTGGCGCCACCCAGGTCGAGGTTGATGCCGCCGACAAAGGCAAAGTTAGCGGGCGGCGCAGTGATCAGTTCGCTTGCCTGCACCGGCGTAATGCGCACGACCGTGCCATCGGGCAGCGAGCCGGTGGGGATGTCCACGAAGATGCCATTTGCACCGGTGATCACGCCGCCGCTGTCGCCCACGATGATGCTGCCGTCGGCGTTCTGGAAGCGCGGCATGGGAACCTCGGTGCGGTTGCCCGCCGCATCGAAGAGAAAGAGTTGCAGCCGGTCGGTGCGCCGCGCCGTCACTTCCAGGCGAAAACTGCCGTCATCCGGGTCGGCGTTGACGGTCGTATCGGCGGCAGTGCGCACGTTGCGCACCACCACGCGCTGCCCCGGCTCCGCTGCACCCGGCCCACCGGTCACAATGGTGATGTTGTTGGCGTCGGGAATGGTGGCGCTGATCTGCCCCGGCTGCGGCTGAGTCGGCGGCGTCACGTCCACGGTGCGGAAGCGCGTCGTCTGGCTGGCGCCGAGCGGAGCGCCGCTCATGTCGGCGATGGCGCCGTTCACGGTCACGGTGTAAGCCGCCTGCGAGGCGAAGAGCGCGTCCGGCCGGAATGTCAGTTCCAGCCCGTCAGGCGTCAGCGCCAGACGACCGGTCACGCTGCCATTCACCCCGGTTACGCGCAGCGCATTGACCGTCGTTGCTGGCGCCACGGGTTCGGAGAAGCGCACCGTCACCGTGCTCGTCAGCGGCACGTTGGTCGCGTTGTCCGCCGGGCTGACGGCGACGATGGTGGGCGCGGCGGCGGCAATGGCAAGGTTGAGCGTCGTGTTGCTGCCAGCGGCGCCGAAGGTCACAGTGCGCACGGTTGCGTCGTTGCTCTGCGGGTCGACGGCGCTGACCTCGCGCGCGCCCGCCGGCGCCGCCACGATGTAGCGCCCTTCGATGTTGCTGATCGAGACAAAGGGTTGTCCGGCGGCTTGCACCACCGCGCCGGGCAGAGCGCGCCCACCCGCGCCGCTGATCACGCCGCTGACGTAGCCCAACCCGCCCGGCGTGCGCAGGAAGGCGTAGCGCCCCTCGTCGCGCACACCGTTGAAACGCAGCCTCCCTGTTGCCAGCGTCACGGGACCCATCAGCTCCAGCCGCGACGCGCCGCCCACGTTCACCAGCCGCACGGCAATGATCTGGCTGCCGCCAGGCAGGGTGGCGGGCGCCGGGGCGGAGAGCGCGGCCGGTAGACTCAACTGCCCGCCGTGAAAGTCGATCGCAAACGCCTGCAAAAGGCTGTAGCCAGCGGGCAACGTCGCCGGGAAGTTGGCGACGCTCAGCCCGTCGAAGCGCGCTGGCAGGTTGTCGGCGGCGCGGCGCGGAATGACGAGCTGCTCGCCAGCGCTGTCAGAAAGGGTGACGCCAGCGGTCAACGCCAGCGGGCCGCTCTGCTCCAGCGCGCCCAACCGCACCGCCAGGTCGATGGCGCCCAGCCGCAACACGTGCGCCGCGGGCGTGGTCGAAGGCGCCACGATCAGGTCGGCGCTTGTCCCTGCACTGCGCCCGCCGTAGTTGAAATGCAGCACATCCTGCTCGACCGGTTCCGGGTTGAGAGTTGGCTGCCCTGTAAACTCGAAAGACTCCGCAAGCGTCAGGCGCAACGGCTGCCCGCTGCTCATTGCCGTCCCGCTGCTGGTGCGGATGCTGATCTGCGAACGCACGCCCGGCGCGGTGAAGATCACGCGCGGCGAGGGCAAAATTTCGGCGGTCAGGTCGGCGGGCGCAGTCGCCAACGTCACGCCGGTGAGCGCCGCGCCGGTGTTGGGCAGCGACGGTGCAACGGGCGCCGCGTCGGGCACAAAGATCGCAACCTGTCCGCCGCGGCTGAGGTCGATCTCGATGTTGCTCTGCGCCGGTAGAATCGTCACGCGGCCCAGGGCAAGCCAGCGCGCGCTGGCTTCATCCCAACGCGCAGCTACAGCGGCGACGTTGGGCGGCAGCGTTGTCGGCAGCGCCAGGCGCAGGCGCGGCGACGCCGCCGCGCTGTTGAAAACAAGATCAGCCGGGGTAATCTGGGCGGCGGCGACCGGCGACCAGCCGACGGGCGGCAGCCCTGCCAGCGCCTGAGGACTGACCGTCGTCACCTCCAGCCGCGTATCAGCGGTGAGCGCCGCAGGTGGGATCGTCAAAGTGGCGTCGCCCGCGGCATTGGTCACGCTGCCGCCGATCACCCCAGTCACCGTCGTGGCGTTGGGGTCGATCAGGGTCAGGCGTGCGTCGAAGGCGGTCACCCAACGATCCGCCTGCACGGTGACGCTGCGCTCGACGCTGGTGTAGCCTGGGCGGCTGATGCGGATGCGCGCGGCGCCCACGTCAGCAGGCAGGCGAAAACGCCCGCGCGCGTCGGTCGTCGCCACTGCGCCGGCGACTGGTGCACCGCTGGCGTTCAGCAGCGCAACCTGCGCGCCAGCCAGCGGCAGGCTCGTTGCGTCGTGGAAAACCTCGCCGATGATCAGGCCGCGCACAGCGCTCTGCGCCGCAGGTGCAGCCGCCGCGCTGCCCGGCGGAGCAGCCAGCGCCAGTTCTGGCGGCAGCAGCATAGACAGCGTGACCAGCAGCGCGATCACACGTTGCAGAAGATGGCGGAAACGGTTCGTACTCATGATGGCATCCTTCACTTCTCTGCACAGACATCACCAGCCGGGCGCCCCCAGCGCATGTCGTAGGTTCCTGTCGCAGACAATCAAAGCACAGAGCGATCCCTCACAACAGCACGCCGGTGCTACAAAAAGTGCTACAAACGCAATGGGAGGGGCGAGTTATGAAGGGCGACACGCAGGTCATCGCCTCCGGCGTGACATGGCTTTGCAGACGACGGTTCCCCCGTAGCTGCGGCTCGCAGCCGCAGTTCCCCCCCTGCGCGAAGGAAGGCGGCTGGTGGGCGAACCCAGCGCCGCTGCGAGCGGCGCCTACGCCACGAACAGCGGTTCCCCCGTAGCTACGGCTCGCAGCCGCAGTTCCCCCTGCACGAAGGAAGGCGGCTGGTGGGCGAACCCAGCGCCGCTGCGAGCGGCGCCTACGCCACGGACGACGGTTCCCCCGTAGCTGCGGCTCGCAGCCGCAGCTCCCCCCTGCACGAAGGGAGGCGGCTGGTGGGCGAACCCAGCGCCGCTGCGAGCGGCGCCTACGGCAGGAGATCACGCAGGTCATCGCCTCCGACGTGACATGGCTTCGCAGACGATGGTTTCCTCGTAGCTGCGGCTCGCAGCCGCAGATTCCCCTGCACGAAGGGAGGCGGCTGGTGGGCGAACCCAGCGCCGCTGCGAGCGGCGCCTACGCCACGGACGACGGTTCCCCCGTAGCTGCGGCTCGCAGCCGCAGTTCCCCCTGCACGAAGGGAGGCGGCTGGTGGGCGAACCCAGCGCCGCTGCGAGCGGCGCCTACGGCAGGAGATCACGCAGGTCATCGCCTCCGGCGTGACGCTTGCGGCCTCACCGCAAGCCATGTCACGCCGGAGGCGATGACCTGCTTCATACACTCTGGTCGTTACTACTGATGCGCGTTCATCGTGATCGGCAGGTAGAGCATTGCCTGCGCCTGCGGCGCGGCCCACACCGGGCCGACGAACTCACTCTCGTCGTTGCGCAGCACTTCCAGCCAGTAGTACGCTTCCTCAGCGCCATCCGGCAGGGCGTCGACGATGGTGTAGAAACTCTGCGCGCCGCCGTCGGGCGCAATCGGCTGCAGCGTGACGCGTTCAGCAATCGACAGCTCATTGTGCGCGCTGCGCCAGACGTGATAGCCGGTCACGTCTTCTTCAGAGAGCGCCTCCCAGAACACCTCGATCTCGGTGGCGCGGCTGGCAGCGGCGAAGGCGGCGATGTCAGCCTGAAGCTGGGTGGTGACGCTGTGCCGCACCTTGACCGTCACCGGCGTCAGCAACTCCGCAGCCATGCCTTCGACGCTCACAGCGACGTAACCCGCCTTGCGCACTGCTGCCACCTTGACCTTGAAGGCAATCGTGCAACTGGCGCCGGCGTCGAGCCGATCCATCACCCAGGTCTGCTGGGTGTCGCTGGATGGAGCGATGGCGCGCACTGGACAGGTCGTCTGATGGTCGAGCGCTGTCGCCACGCCGCCCGCCTCATCCTCGACATAGAAGGCGCCGTCGCCGGTCAAGGCGCCACGCAATATCAGGTTCGTCAGCGGCGCGAGGCCAGGCGTGCGCAGCCGCAGCGTGTACTCGATCTCAGCGTTGCGCGGCACACGGCTGCCCGCAGGCGGCTGCGAGGTCATCGTCAGTTCCAGCTTCATGCAGTAGATCGTCGTGCCTGCCGTCGCTGTGGGCAGCAGGTCGCCGTACTCGTCGCGTGCGCCTTCGACCACACTTTGCCGCAGTGACGACCAGAAGACCACTTTGACGCGGTAAGCGATCAGCACCTCCACGCTCTGCCCCGGCGCCAGATCGCCCAGCGCAGTCGTCAAGTCAGTCCACGCCACCTGCGCCGCTGCGCCGCTGCCAGTGACCTTGCCGCCGCTGACGCTGGCGCGCACGAAGGTCAGCACGCTGCCGTCGAAGCGGTCGCGCAGCGGCAGCGTTGTGATCAGCGTATCGCCGGTGTTGGTAATGCGCACCGACATCGTCAGCACCTGGTTTGCCTTCAACTCGCCGCCTGCCGGGTCGATCATGCGTGTGGCGATTGCCACCTGCGGCGCGGTCACGCGCACCTGGACGACGGCGTTGGCGGGCGGGGCGGTTTGTCCTGCCGTGTCGGTGGCGCCCTGCACCACGCCAGCGGCTGTCATCACCTGACCGGGCAGGTCGCGCGAAGGCCCCACACTGCGGAAGCTCATGCGCACCTCAATGCGCGCACCCGGCGCCAACGTCCCTACGCCGGTCACATCCTCCCAGACGTGCATGCCGCCATTGGCGCTGTCCGGAGGCAGGCTGGCGCCGATCAGCTCCAGCACGGCGGGCGCCACGGCCAGGCGCAGCGGCACGATTGCCAGCGTGCTCTGCCCTGTGTTGGTGATCGTCGCCACGACGGTGACGGCTTGCCCTACCGTGATGACGCCGTCGCTCGCCGCGCCGCTGCCTTCGATGGCCAATGAGAGCATCACGGCGGGCGCACCCGCCGCCGGTTGCACACTGATCGTCACCGTCGCCGTTGCGGTCAGGCTGCCGTCGCTGACCGTGTAGGTGAAACTGTCCGCGCCGCGATAGTTCGCGTTCGGCGTATAGCGCACAACGGCCCCGTCATGCGTCACCACGCCGTTGCTGGCGGCGCCGACGGCCACGATGGTCAGCGCGTCGTTGTCCGGGTCGCTATCGTTGGCGCGCACGTCGAGCACGTTGTTTGTGCTGTTCTCCTCCACGCTGAAGCTGTCGTTGACCGCCAGCGGCGCGCGGTTGACCGGGCGCACGGCGAGCGTCACCGTCGCCGTCGCCGTCAGGCTGCCGTCGCTGACCGTGTAGGTGAAGCTGTCGCTGCCGTTGTAGTTGGCGTTCGGCGTGTAGCGCACCACGCCGCCGACCAGCGTCACGACGCCGTTGGCAGGCTGCGTCACCGCGGTGACGGTCAGACTGTCGCCGTCGACGTCGCTGTCGTTCGCCAGCACCGCAAGCACGTTGCCGACGCTGTCCTCGTCCACGCTGAAGCTGTCGTTGACCGCCGCCGGCGCGTCGTTGACCGGTGTGACCGTCACCGTGACCCGCGCCGTCGCCGTCAGCCCGCCATCGCTGACGGTGTAACTGAACGTATCGACGCCGTTGAAGTCGTTGTTTGGCGTGTAACGCACGCGGTCGCCGGAGATGGCGGTCGTCCCGTTTGCAGGCGTCGTCACCGCATTAATGACCAGCGGATCGCTGTCGGGATCGCTGTCGTTATTCAACACAGCAAGGTCACTGGCGCCGCTGTCTTCCGCCACTGTGAAAATATCGTCGGTTGCCGTCGGTGCACGATTGAACGCCCGCACAGTGACTTCGACGGTCGCCGTCGCCGTGAGGACGCCATCACTGACCGTGTAGGTGAAACGGGCAGACCCGACATAACCGGTGGGCGGCGTGTAGCGGATCGTTGCACCGTTGATCGCGGCGCTGCCCCAGTCGGGAGACGAAACGGCGACCAACGTCAGGCTGTCGCCGTCGATGTCGCTGTCGTTCGCCAGCACATCCAGTAGATTGTTGGCGCTGTTGCGGTCGACCTGGAAGGCGTCGTCGCCCGCCGCCGGCGCGTCGTTGACCGGGCGCACGGCGATCGCCACCGTCGCCGTCGCCGTCAGGCTGCCGTCGCTGACCGTGTAGGTGAAGCTGTCGCTGCCGTTGTAGTTGGCGTTCGGCGTGTAGCGCACCACGCCGCCGACCAGCGTCACTGCGCCGCTGGCAGGCTGCGTCACTGCGGTGACGGTCAGGCTGTCGTTGTCCGGGTCGCTGTCGTTCGTCAGCACGGCGAGCGCGTTGCCGACGCTGTCCTCGTCCACGCTGAAGCTGTCGTTGACCGCGACTGGCGCGTCGTTGACCGGGCGCACGGCGAGCGTCACCGTCGCCGTCGCCGTCAGGCTGCCATCACTGACGGTGTAGGTGAAGCCGTCGCTGCCGTTGGAGTTGGCGTTCGGCGTGTAGCGCACCACGCCGCCGACCAGCGTCACCGCGCCGTTGGCAGGCTGCGTCACCGCGGTGACGGTCAGGCTGTCGTTGTCCGGGTCGCTGTCGTTCGCCAGCACCGCAAGCACGTTGCCGACGCTGTCCTCGTCCACGCTGAAGCTGTCGTTGACCGCCAGCGGCGCGTCGTTGACCGGGCGCACGCTGATCGCCACCGTCGCCGTCGCCGTCAGGCTGCCGTCGCTGACCGTGTAGGTGAAGCTGTCGCCGCCGTTGTAGTTGGCGTTCGGCGTGTAGCGCACCACGCCGCCGACCAGCGTCACTGCGCCGCTGGCAGGCTGCGTCACGGCGGAAACCGTCAGACTGTCGCCGTCGACGTCGCTGTCGTTCGTCAGCACCGCAAGCACGTTGCCGACGCTGTCCTCGTCCACGCTGAAGCTGTCGTTGACCGCGACTGGCGCGTCGTTGACCGGACGCACGCTGATCGCCACCGTCGCCGTCGCCGTCAGGCTGCCGTCGCTGACCGTGTAGGTGAAGCTGTCGCTACCGTTGTAGTTGGCGTTCGGCGTGTAGCGCACCACGCCGCCGACCAGCGTCACTGCGCCGTTGGCAGGCTGCGTCACGGCGGAAACCGTCAGACTGTCGCCGTCGACGTCGCTGTCGTTCGCCAGCACCGCAAGCACGTTGGCGACGCTGTCCTCGTCCACGCTGAAGCTGTCGTTGACCGCCGTCGGTGCGCGGTTGGCGGCGCCGGGCACGGTGATCGCCACATTCTGCCAGGCTTCGACGCGTGAACCGTTGAGCAGTTCCACGCGGAAGTTGTAGACGCCGGGCGCCGTCGCCATCGGCGGCGTGATCGTGACGCTGAAGGGCAGCGACGCCGGCAACGCCACGTTGGTGTAGCTCGCCGGCTGCACGCTCACCCAGTTCTCGAAGCCGGCGCTGGCGCGCAGCGTGACACTGGCCGCCGTCGATTGACTCTGCAGCCGCCCGCGCAGCGCCGCCACCATGCCGTCGTAATCGAAGAGATGCTCGCCGCCCGTCGCCGCCGCCCACGTCGTCCAGTAGTCGGTGGTGAACGGGTTGAGGTCGTAGCTGAGCAGGGCGACGCCGTTGCTCTGCATTGTCGCCAGGACGCCCTGCCAGTCGAGGTCGTCGTTGCCCACGCCGATGGCCGCCGGGTTGCTCGCCTCTTGCAGCACGCCATCGCGCCCTGGGTCGCCGCCTGTACTGTAGACGCCGCTGCTGTTCGGCACGCCCTGATTCAGATCGTTGTCGTGCGGCAGGTCGTCGCCAAAGAGCGCCACCATCCGCCGCGCAGCAGGACGATAGCCCAACGCACCCGCCACCGGGTCAGCGCCGACTGGCGTCAATTCGGCGACGGTTTCGTAGAGTGCGCGGCTGTAGCTGCCAGGCGGATCGCCGGGGTCGTCGCTGCTCGCCGCCTGCAATGCGTAGATGGCGTTGGCGACCGCCGCCGTGTCCGCCGTCAGCGGCTGCACGCGCACGTGCGGATAGCTGCCCGCAGGCCCGTACGCTGTCGCCGGATAGCCAAAGGCGGTCGGAAAGACGCCAGCGTAATCCTGAAAGGCGGTGGCGCCAAAGCGCACATCCAGCCCGTCCGCTGTGAGCGCCGCCATGATGTCTTCCGCCAGCCCTTGCGTGGCGGGCAACGTGAAACCCATGCTGGCGGTTGTATCGAAGGCGAAGACAATGTCGCCCGCCGCCTGCGCCGCCGCGGGCAGCGTCGCCAGCTTGTTCTCGACGACGCTCTGCCCCGGCGCCAGCGTTGCCACCAGGTTCGCCGGTGTGAGCGCCGCCGCCGTGACGTTGGCGGTGCTGACGGCGTCGCCGTTGGCGGTGGTCGTCAGCGCCAGCAGTCCATTCTGCGCCGACATTTCAGCGCCGTAGCGCGCGGTCACAGTTGCACCAGCCAGCGCGGGCGTCAGCGGCGTGACCTGCTCAGCGACGCCAGCAGCATCGGCGACCGCCTCAAAGCGGGCGTCGCCCAGCGTAAAGATCACCGGCGCGCCAGCGAGCGGGGCGCCGGTGACAGCGTCGCGCACCCGCGCGCGCAGCACAAACGGCTCCCCCACAACGCCGGTCGTCATGCCGATGTAGCGCACCACCGGCGCCTGCGACGGCGCACCGGCTGGCGGCGCCGGCTTCGGCTGCGCCATGGCGGGCAGAACGTACGCCAGCGCCAGCAGCGCCGCCAGCAGCGTCGTCAGGCTGCGGCGCATAAGGATGACAGGTGAATGGTGAGTGTTCATCGTTGCGCTTCTCCTTCGTGAACAGCTTCCCGGAAGCTGCGAGCTTCCGGGAAGGTTGCTTGCCGCCGTTCCTACTGTGACAGGACTTCGCCCGTCGGCGCACCGATCGCCTCGACTTCTGGCGTCGGTGTGATCTCCGCTGTCGGTTCCATTGCTGCCGCGCCATCCGGCGTTGCCTCCGGCGTGGCGGTCGCCTCGGTCGCCGCTGGCGTCGGCGTCGCTTCCGCCGTCGGCGCGCCTGCCGTCTCGGTCGCACCCGGTGTGACATCCGGCGTCGCTTCCGGCGTCGTCTCCACCGGCGCTGGCATCGCTTCCGGCGTTGCCGTCACCGACGTTGGCTCTGCGTCGACCACACCGCTGACTCCGGTCACGACCTGATTCTGCACCGCCGGCAGGTAGAGCCAGTGCTGCAGGGCTGGCGCCTCCGCTGGCGCAGGCGCGAAGTTGGCGATCTGCGCCAGCAACTCTGCGCTCAGGTCAGCGACGACGGCTGCGTCCGCCAGCGTGCTCAGCGCCTGCGCCTGGGCGGCGGCGTTGGCGACGTCGCCCGCGGGCAAATGCGCGGTCACGTACATCAAGAAGAGCGTCTCACCCGGTTGCAGCATGATGGTGTGCCAGCGGTAGCTGAAGTCCGACGCGCCGTCGGCAAAGTTCGCCTCAGGCAGGAGCCGGGCGCCGCTGCGTCCGAAGACATGCGCCAGCACTGGCTGTCCGTCGCCGCCATCCACCAGTGCGTAGGCAGCGTCGGCGGCTGGCGCGCGCAACACGCGCAGCGCTGCACCGCCTGCCAGCTCTCCCTGCACCGCCACCGCCACGCTCTGTGCGGCGTCCGTCGAATTGGTCAGCGCCTCGATCGTGCGCACAAAGTTGCCAGTCGCTGGCACGTAGACCTGCCGCGTCACCTGCACGCCACCGACCAGCAGCGGGCCGTAGACGATCTGCTCCGCAGCCGCCGCCCGCACCTGCGCCGGTTCGACGCACGGGAAGACGACGCCGTTGACCGTCAGCGCGTAGAGCCGCGCCACCGGCGCCACTGTCTCGCCCTCTGCAGCGACGCCGATGCCAGGCGCTGCTGCCGTCACCTGCGCCTGGCAATCCACGCCGTAGCGCATACCGGCGCCGTCCGTCAGCGTCATCAGATTGCTGTTGCCACCCTGTCCTGCTGGCGCCTGCAGCGTCAGGTTGGCGGCATTGTAGACGGGCGTCAGCGCCGCGCCGTCGCCGAGATCGAGGCCGTCGATGGCGGTGAACTGACCGCTGCGCGACGCAAAGGTCACCACCGCGAAGCTCTCGCCATTCGCCGGTGTGTAGCCCGTGGGCCGCGTGATGGTCAGCGTACCGCTCAGCACTGCCTGCCCGCCGATTTGCAGCCGGTCGAAGCCAGCCGCTGCATCGGCGGATTGCAGACCGAGCAGCAGATTGCCCGTCGGCAGTTGTGTGTAGCGTCCGCTCACCTGCAACGCCGACCCCAGCGGCTCCACATCGACTGTGGCGCCGTTGGTCAGGTCGCCGCTGATCAGGCCACGCCCGCGCAGCACGCCGCCCTGCACCTGCAACGCCGCCGCGCTGCGTAAGTTGCCGCCCTCCAGCGAAGTCACACCGGCGCTCTGCACGAAGCTGTTGCGCAGGAAGAGCGTGCCCGTCATCACCTGGATCGCGCCGGTGTTGGTGATCACGCCGTAGACCGTCTGCTCCAGTGCACCGGCGGACTTGAGCAGCGCACCTTCGTTGAAGATCTGCGGGAGGATCGTCCCGTCGTAGGTGAACTGCGCGTCGGTGCGAATGTCGAAGGTGGCGCCGGGCAGGTTGCGCAACTGCGCACCATTGGCGACGAAGAAAGCGCCGCCGCTCCACACCATGCTGCCGCTGTTCTCCAGACGCCGCTCACGCAACACCTTGTTGTTGTTCGTCGCCAGGCTTGTCTGCCCGGGCAGGAAGATCGGGCCACTGCCGCGCAGCGTGCCGCCGTTCCAGGCAAAGACCTCGCTGACGGTGATGGCGTCGCTGCCGCTGATGAAGCCGCTGTTCAGCGTCAGATTCGGCAGCGTGACCGGCTCGCCGCTGTTCAGCGCCAGGTCGCCCACCGCGACCACCACCGTCCCACCCAGCGACGTGAGCGTCGCCGTCGGCGCAAAGGTGACGGCCGTGCCGCCGCTGACTTCGGTGACGCCGGTCACCGCGTACTGGCTCTCGACCAGTGCGTTGGTGGCGAAGAGCATCCGCCCGGCGCCCTGCACGCTGCTGCCCGCTGCCATCGTGTACGCATTGGTGCGCACCTCGACCGTGGCGCCCGCTTCGACGGCGATCTGCCCCGTCGAGACGCCGCCGCCTGCCAGTTGCAGCGTACCGGTGACGACGTTCAGCAGCCCCGCGTTGGTGAACGCCGGTGCGATGAAGCTCACGCCGCCGCTCGACTTGATCACCGCACCCTGGTTGACGAAGCTCCATGCCGTCGGGTTGGTGTTCAGGTTCGCCGCCGAGCGGATGTCGAAGGTGGCGCCCGGCAGGTTGGTGATCACCGACCCGGCGTTGCCAAAGACTGCGCCGCCGCTCCACACCAACGTCCCTGCGTTGTCGAGCCGGAAGTTGTTGAGAATCTTGTTCGGCGTACCTGTGATGGCGCCGACGTTCTGCACGATCAGGCGACCTGCGCCGCGCAGCGTGCCTTCCGTCCACGTCATCACGCCGGTGACCGTGAGCGTGTCGTCAACGACCAGCTCACCCGCGCCGGGGCCGTGTTCGTAGGTCGGCACGCTGAGCGCCTCACCGCTGCGCAGCGTCATCACGCCGCCGCCCACGACCATGCGGCTGCCCAGGCTGAGCACCGTCGCCGCCGGCTCGAAGGTGAGTGCGCCGCCGTTGATCGAGGTCACGCCGTCGATGGCATAGACGCCCTGCACGCTGACCGCGCCAGAGGTCGCCACGTTGAAGATGCCCGCGCCCTGCACCGTCGAGCTGGTCGTCAGCGTGTAGGCGGAGGCGAAGCGCAGCACGCCAGCCGGGTTCGCCGTCAGCACGCCCTGGCTCTCGCCGCCGCGCCGCACGTTGAGCACGCCGCCATCGACGCGCACCTCACTGCGGTTGTCCAGCGCCCAGTCGAAGAAGAGTTCGCCTGTCCCGCTGCGCAGCAGTAGCCCTTCGTTGCGCAGCGTCGGCCGCGCGCCGATGCTGTTGAAGTGCTCCAGCGTGCCGGCGACCTGCAAGTCCAGGCTGGCGCCGGGCAGGATGTGCATCTGCGCGCCGTTGTAGCCACGCAGCGTAGCCCCGCTCCAGTAGGCCTGGTTCGCCACCACCAGCGTGCGCCCATCAAGGTTGCGCGCCGTGTCGAAGCCAAACTGCCCGGCGACCATCGCCAGTTGCCCGGCGACGACCGTGCGCCCGCTGCCGCTCAGCGTGCCCGCATTCCAGGTGAAGACCTGCGTCACGGTGATGTCGCTGCTCGCTGTCAGCACCCCGCTCGTCATCACCAGCGCGGCCGGGGTCAGCGTGGCGCTGCCGAGACCGGCGAAGGTTCCGCTGTTGATCTGCGTCACGCCGGGATGGTTCCACGCGCCGGCGACGGTGGTCGTCCCGCTCTGCTGGCGGTAGACGCCCGCACCGCTGATCGACGACCCCACCTCGGCGGTGAAGACGCCGCGATTCTCCAGGACGCCGTTCGCCTGCACGTCGATGCCGCCGCGCTGCGTCGTGGCGCCATAGATCACCGTCTGCCCACGCACGAAGTTGCTGGCGCCGTTGTTGATATAGACGCCCTCGATCTCGAAGGCTGGCCCGTAGACCGCTGTCGCATCGACGCTCAACGCACCGTCGATGACCAGCGACGGCGCCGCGCCTGCACTGTTGTAGTGATCGAAGAAGCTGTCACCCGCAACCGCCAGCGTTGCGCCGTTCGCCACGTTGACGCTGGCGCCGTTGCTGGCCTGGATCACACCGCCCTGCCACGTCGTCGCGCTGGTCAGCGTGATGCGCCGCGCGTTGAGCGCCAGCGTGCCGTTGCCCAGCGTCGTCGGGCCGGCGGCGAGCAGCGCACCCTGATCCTGGATAACTCCACCCGTCCAGGTCATGGCGCCGGTCACGGTGATGGCGTCGCTGCCCTGGAGCACGCCTGCGCTCTGCACCAGCCCGCCCAGCGTCGCGCCCGCGCCGCTGGCGAGTGTGACAACGCCGTTGGTGATGCGCAACGGCGCACCCAGGTTCTCGATGACTGCGCCGCTGGTCACATTGACCGCGCCGCCATCGACTTGCAGGCTGCCCGCGCCGCGGATGCGCCCGGCAAGCGTGAGCGCGCCCACACCAGAGCCGTTGTAGAGAATGGCGCCGTCGTTGGTGATGACGCCGCTGGCGGTCACGCTGTGGGCGAAGGCGCCGTTGACGAACTGCAACGTGGCGCCGCTCTGCACTTGCAGGCTGCCCGCCGTTGTCGTGGCGCCCTCGACCGCCAGCGTGCCCGCCGCCACCTCGATCACGCCGGTGTTGGTGATCGTCGTGCGCAACACAGCGGTCGTCGCTGGCGTCGCCTTGCGGATCACGCCTGCGTTGAGGATCGCCGGCTGCACGCCGTAGCGGTACGGCTCGTTGTTGGCGCTGTCGATCAGCTCAATGCTGGCGCCGGGCAGGTTCTGCCACACTGCGCCGTTGAGCCCGTGCAGTGTGCCGCGCCACGTCGCCGCGCCAGCGTTGATCAGACGATGGCCGCCGTTGAGCTCGCGCAGATTCGGCAGCAGCTCGATGCGGTTCGTCACGTAGGTGCTGCCCGCGCCGGTCAAACTCGACGCATTCCAGGTCAGCACGTCGGTCACGGTGATCGGCGTCTGCACACGCAACTGGCCGCTGTCGAGGAAGAGCCGCGCGGTCGAGAAGATCGCGCCTTCCGCAATCAGCACCGGCCCGTTGCGCAGCAGCGTCTCGCCGCCGATGACGAACTCGCCGCGCACCTCGATCGTTGCCGGGTTGTCGATCCACGCCCACTCCGCCAACTGCACGTTGCCAGCGCCGCGCACACTCGAACCAGCCGCCAGGATGGTGCCGGTGGCGCCGTTGGCGAAGCTCAACGTCGCGCCTTCAGCCACCTCCAGACTGCCATTGTGCGCCAGCGGCGCTTCGATGCCCAGCGTCCCCGCCGCGACGCGCAGCGCGCCGTCGTTGGTCATGCGCACGTCGAAAAGCGCTGCGCCTGTCCCGCGCTTCACCAGCTCGCCCTGGTTCTGGAAGAGCGGCGCCGCGCCGATGCTGAAGTAGTGGTAGAGCCGCGCCGCAGCCTCCACCGTGAGGACGCTGCCCGTCGGGTTGACGATGCGCGCGCCGCTTTCCATGCCGATGTCGCCTGCCGTCCACGCGCCGTTGCCGCCGTTGAGCAGCGTGCGCCCGCTCAGGCGATGGAAGCCGCCGTCGAGCATCAGCCCGCCCTGCGCCACCGTGCGCCCGGCGCCGCTGTGCGTGCCGCCGCTCCAGGTGAAGACGCCGGTCACGGTGATGTCGCCGGTGGCGTTGATGGTGGCGGCGCTGCCCTGCGTCAGGTGATTGCGCACGACCATGTCCTCGGTCACGTAGAGCTGGCCGCTCTCGACCGTGAGCTGACCGTCGCTGCGCAGGCTGCGCACGATGTAATAGTAGGTCGTGTAGCGCACCGTCGCCCCTGCCGGAATGTAGACATCGTCGTCGGCGCCGGGCAGGGTGTTGTTGTTCCAGTTGGCGGGCGTCATCCACAAACCGTCGCCAGCGTCGCCGTCCCACACCTTGTTGGGCGCAACGCGAATCTGGCCGACGTTGGTCTCGCCGCCCACGACCGGCGGCCGCGCTGTGGACTGGCCTCGCTGCACGATGCCGTTCACTTCGCCGCGCGCGCTGACGACGATGTCGCCCGCAATCGTGGGCACATCGGTGATGACGAAGCTGCCATCGATGGCGGTCAGCGCACTGCGTGCACCCGCCGCACTGACGAGCACGCCTGCCACCGGCTGGTCGCTGGCGTCCACCACCACGCCGCGCACCGTAGTCAGTGCATCGGGGATCACGTTGAGCACCACCGCCGCGCTGACGCCGACATTGGTGTCGTCGTCCGTCGCCTGCGCCGTCAGCGTGATGGCGTCGGTGAAGGGTGCGACGAAGGTGAAGCTGAAGGGCGGCTGGCGGTTGGACAGCACGCTGCGCCCGCCGATCGTGGCGCCGTTGAGCAGCAGCTCGATGTAGTCCAGCCCGTTGTCGTCGCTGGCATCGACCACCGCCGTCACCGTGCTGCCCTGAACCAGGGTAGCGCCGCTCACTGGCAGCGTCACCGTGACCGCCGGTCGTTGCGAAATGGCGATGTCGATCACCGTCGCCGTCGTCTGGCCCGGCGCGACGCTGCCCAGCGCAATGCCGCGCTCGCCGCTGACGCTCTCCGTCGCCAGCGCATAGACGCCGCCGACCACCGGGTCGAGCACGCGGTAGACGCCGTTGGCGTCGGTCGTGGCGGTGTAGAAGCCGCTGTCTGCGCTCAGCTCGACCAGCGCGCCCGCCACCGGTGCGCCGCTGCCGAAGCGCCTCACCGCGCCCGTCACCGAGCTTTGCGGCGTGCCCACTGTCACCGTGAGGGGCGTCGATGCACCCTGGTTGCTGGCAGCGTCGCGCGCCAGCCCGATCAGTACGATGGACGCGCCGGGCGTGACATTGGCAGGAATCGGCACGGTGAAGGTCGTCGAGACCGGCGACTGCGCCGTCACCCAGCGGCTGAAGCTGGTTTGCAGCGTGCCCGTCACCTCCAAGCCCAGCCAGTTGACGCCGATCTCATCGACGCCTGCGACCGTGGCCGTGAAGCTGGCGCCGGGCAGCACTTCGGTGACGGCGGTCGTGACGCTGACCTGCGGCGGGCGAATGTCGCGCAGCGCGTGCTGGCGCACCACCGGCGCCGAGAAGTTGCCGGCGATGTCCTCCGCCACGACGGTGAAAGTGACGACCTCGCGCGCCGTCGCCTCCACTGGCACGGTGAGCGCAAAGCTGTTGTAGGCTGTGCTCAGCGGCGGCGAGACGATCTGGCTCGCCGTCACCGAGAGCGCGCCGGTCGCGGTCAGGTGGATGCGCGCCACCGCGCTGTTGTCCACGGCGCCGGTCTGCAGCGTGAAGCCGACGCCCGGCGTGAGCTGGTCGTACCAGACCGGGCTGTTGATGCTGATCGTGGGCGGCGTGCGGTCGAGCACGGTCACGCCCAGGCTGGCGGCTGCGCTCTGCCCGCGCGTGTCCACCGCCTCCGCCGTCAACGTGAGCACGCTGTTGTGCGCCACGCTGTCGGGCACGCTCACTGTGAAGACCGCCGATGCCGCAACTGTCGGTGAGAGCGCAACGTTCTGCACGCCCGCCACTGCACCGCTTGTGCGCAGCCGCAGCGTCGTGACGCCCGTTTCGTCGGCGCCGGTCACGGTCACGGTGAAGCTGGCGCCCTTGACGACGGCAAGCTCACACGCCGCGCTGCTCAGCTCGCAGCCGTTGAGCGCGGCGATGGCTGCCGTGGGCGCCGTATCGGTGACCACCGTCACCACGGCCGGCGCTGCGCGACCGACGTTGCCCAACGTGTCCGTCGCCACGCCGGTGATGATGATCGTCTCACCGGCCAGCGCGCTGGCCGGGATCGCCGTTGTGAAGAGCGCCGATGCGCTCGCCGTCGCCGGGTTGAGCAGACGGCTGCCCAGCGCCGGGACGCCACCTGGCGCCTCGAAGCCGAGGCGGGCGACGGCGCTTTCGTCCGTTGCGGCGACGGTGAAGGTCACGACGCCGCCAGGCAGCACTTCGGCGCCGCTGGTGAGCGTCACGGCCACGGCTGGCGCAATCGCATCGCGCACAGGCAGCGTCAACGTGACCGGCGTCGCCGCGTTGCCGGCCGCGTCCAGCGCCTGCGCCACCAGCACGAGCGTCTCGCTGGGGCGGGCATTGGCGTTGATCGGCGTCTGGAAAGCGACGGTGGCCGTCGCTGCGGGCGGCGTGACCGGCTGGGTGGCGTCGAAGGTCGCTGCGCCGCTGGCGATCAGCCGCACGCTGGCGACCGCGCCGTTGTCGCTGGCGGTGACGGTCACGGGCAGCAGTGCACCCGGCGTGACCGGCGTGTTGGCAGCCGGCGCGACGATGACAACCGTCGGCGCGGTGGCGTCGCTGACGACAAGCGCGCTCGTCGCTGCGTCGCTGATCTGTCCGCGCGTGTCGGTGGCGCTGGCGCGCAGCTCGATGCGGCTGCCCGGCGCAGCATTCGCTGGCACAGTCACCACAAAGTCAGCCTGCCGCGTGGTCACCGTCGGCGTGATGAGCACATTGCCCGCCGCCGAAGCCGCGCCGCTGGCCTGGAAGAAAATCTGCGCCAGACCGCGGTCGTCCGCCGCCGCCACGGTCACCGTGACGCGGCTGCCTGTCGCCACCGCCGTGCCGGAAAGCGGCTGGCTGATGGCGATCTGCGGACGCGTGTCGTTCTGTACGGTCAGCGGCAGCGTCGCCGCGACGCCGACATTGCCAGCGCGATCCACGGCGCGTGCGGCGACGGTGAGGGCGCCAACCGCATTGGGCGGGATCGGCGCGTCGTAGCTGTAGGGCGCGGTGTCGTCGATGCTGCGCGACTGGCCGTCGACCAGGAATTCCACATAGTCGATGTCGTTCTGCGTCCCCACATCGGCGACGATGCGCGCAGTGTCGCCCGCCAGCACCGTCGCACCGTTGGGCGCAGTGAGCGTCTGCACGACCGGGAAGATCAGGTCGAGCGTATCGAAGCTGTAGCTCTGTGCGGGCAGCGCGTTGCCGGCGCTGTCAGGCAGCGCCGCGATCTCAACGCGCACGACGCTGTTCGCTGTCCACGGCGCGGCGGGCGTGAAGAGCACGACCGTGTTCGCCTGCAAGTAGGTGATCGTGCCCGTCACTTCCTGGTTGTTGAGGAAGGCGCGCACAGCCGGACCGCTCACTGCCGCCGCATTGACCGCTTCGGAGAGGGTCAGGCGGATCGGCGTCGTCAGCGCCACGTTGAACGCGGCGCTCAGCGGGCTGCGGCTGGTGAGCGCGGGCGGCGTGCGGTCGGCGGTGGCGAAGGCAGCCGACGCCTCGCTCGCCAGGCTGCGCCCCACGTCGTCCTGCACAGCCGTACGCACGCGCACGCTGATGGTGGTGAAGTCACGATAGGGCTGGCTTGCCGTGAACGTTGCAACGGTGCGCGCGGGGTTGAGCGTCCACGTTCCGGTCACGGCGGCGTTGTTGGCGGTGACCGGCAGGTTGGCGGCAGTCACCGTGCTGGCGCGCACCGGCTCGGTGAAGGTGACGATGATGCGCGTGTCGAGTTCGAGGCCACTGGCGCCGTTGGCAGGCGAGATCGCGGCCACGGCTGGCGGCGCGTCGTCCAGACGCAGGTCGCCCAGATCGACCACCTGACCCTGCGCGGCGACCGTAGCAGTCGCCTGGGCGATGCCTGCGCCGAGCGGGTCAGAGATCGCCAGCGCGTAGCTCCCCAACGGCAAGTCGCTGAAGGTGAAAGTTCCATCCTCAGCAGTGGCGCCAAAGCGCTCCACACCGCCCTGCCGCAGGATCAACGCCATGCGCGGCGCGGGCGTGACGCCATCCTCGCGCAGCACGCGACCGGTGACGCCGCCCGCCTCCTGCAGCGTGACCGTCAACGCCAGCGTGCCGTTGTTCTCGCTGAGCACACCCGACGCCGCGCCGCCCAGGTTGGTGACAGCCTGGCGCGCGGTGGCGCTGTATGTCCCCACCAGCACATTGGTCACGGTAAAGCGCCCGCTGGCGTCCGCCTGCACCGTGCGGCTGACGCCCACCGGCTGATAGCTCTGACGCACAACGGTGACGGTGGCGAAGCCGACCGGCTGCTGCGCTGCGTTGCGCACGACGCCAGTGATGGCGCCAGCGCCCAGATATTGCAGATCGAGCGTTTCCACATCGCCGTCAAAGGCGACGCGCCCGCTGGCGTCGGCGCCGTTGCTGTTGTCGGGCGTGCGCACGCGCACCTCCACCGCGCCGACCGGCACATTGTCGAAGATATAGCGCCCGTTGGCGTCGAGCGTGGTGACGCGCCCGCTGGGGTTCAGTGTCACCGTGCCCAACGTGGCAGGCGCACCATTCGCCAGACGCACCGTGCCTTCGACGCGCCCCCGTTCGATCCTGGCAAAAGTCAAGGTGAGGGCGACATTCTGACCCTCGTCGGTAATCACACCGGTCGCCGAAACCTGACGCCCGGAAGCCGGTTCGGTCGCAAAAAGCGTGAAGGCGCCTGCTGGCACGGATGGAAAAGTGAAGGCGCCGTCAAGTCCTGCCACCGTGTCCAGGCTGAAGCCCGGTCCGCTGAGGCGCAACGGCGCGCTGGCGATGGGCGTGTTGTCGGGCGTCAGCAGCACGCGACCGCTGATGCGCCCCAACGCCCGCTCGACGATGTCGCCGTTGAAGGTGCGGTTGAGCAGCGTCAGTTCGCCGCTGAGGCGCCCGGCGCGCGAGGTGATCGGGTCGTAGGCGTCGAGGCTGAACGCGCCGGGCAGCACACCCTGGAAAGTGAAGCGCCCCTGTGCGTCGCTCTGGCTGAACAGCTCGCGGCCAGCGCCACGGAAAGTGATCTGCGCGTTCGGGATCGGCGTGACGCCATCCCCGCGCAGGAAGCGCCCCGTCACCGTGCCCGTGGCGTTGCTGAGCGTGACCGTGACGACGGTGCGCCCGTCGGCGCTGGCGCCGACGCCGGGCACGCTGCCGCCGACGCTGCCCGCAGTGCCGGTGGCGGAGTCATACGCCTGCACGCTGAAACTGCCCTCGCGCACGAAGTCGCCGCCCTGGAAAGTGACGCCGCCGGCGGCGTTGGTGACGCCGCCGGCGGCGTTGGTGACGACGCCGGCGGCGTTGGTGACGCCGCTGCGGCGCAGCGGCGGATAGACGCTCTGATCGAGGGTGACGCGCGCCGCGTTGACCGGCCCATCCGTCCCGACGACGTTGACAACGACGCTGCCCTCGCGCAACAGGCGCACGGGGATGTTGACCGTCTGCCCAACCTGCACTGCGCCGGTGCTGGAACCGAGCAGCCCGCTGACCTGATCTTCGGCGACGATGCGGAAGGCGCCAGGATTGACGAGCGGGAAGCTGTAGCGCCCGTTCTCATCGGTGACGACGGTGACATCGCCCAGGTAGCCGCCGTCGAAGGTGACCATCACATCGCGACCGACGGGCGTCACGCCATCCGGCTGGTAAACCGTGCCGGTGATGACGCCGGTCGCCAGCAGGCTGAGCGTGACCGAGGCGCTGGCGTTAAGTGAAGGGATCTCGCCGTTGGCGGAGACGACTTGCGGCGCAAAGGGATTGGCGGCTTCGACCATGAACGTTCCGACGAAGGGTGCGGTGAAGGTGAAGACGCCGGACGACGGGTCACTGTTGACGATGCGGTTGCGCTGCACCTGCTGGAAGCCGACCAGCACATCTTCACAGGGCGGCAACTCCAGCTTCTGCCCGCCGCCCAGATCCATCGACGGCAGACAGAGCGGATTTTCCGGCGGGGAGAGCGTGCCGATCTTGACGACCCACTCGGTCAGACCGACGCGCGCGCCGAGCGGGGTGACGCCGTCGTCATCGTAGACAATGCCGGTGATCGCGCGCCCGCGCCCGCGGAAATCGATATTGACGACCTGCGTCTGATTGTGAAAGACGAGCTTCGCCTGCGCAAGGTTGCCGTCGGAGAAATCGTTGAAGAAGGCGCTGACCGTGTAGTCGCCGGCGTTCATGTTCTCGAAGCGATACTCGCCCTGGGCGTTGGTGAAGGTCTTGTTGACCTGTGCGCCGAAGGCGATCACCTTGACGTTGGCAGCGGGGCGACCGTCGGCCTGGCGCACGCGCCCGGTGATGACGCCCTTCGCCGGCAGGACAATCGTCAGCACCAGCTCGTCGCCAGCCTGGTTGAGCGCGCCGCCCGCGGTCACGGTGCGCCCCAGCGTCTCGTCGATCGCCATGATCTGCACATTGCCGATGGGCACGCCGCTCAACGCAAACGCGCCGTTGGCGTCGGTGGTGACAAGCTGCGGGCCGCCCGCAATCGTAACGCCGACGGCAGGCGCGCCATTTGCCTCGCGCACAATGCCGCGCACCGCGCCGACGCCGCCGCGCAGCAAAATATTGGCAGTCGTCGTCTGCGACGGCGTCACTGAAGTCTTGATGTCGCCGGCTTCGTAGGCTTCCTGGTCAATCGCGCGCAGGAAGACCTCGCCGACCGATGCGCCGTCGATGCGGTAGAAACCGGCGGCGTCGGTCACGGTGTAGCCGCCCAGCGAGCTGTAGACCGTGAGGTTAGCAGCCGGCGTCACACCGTCGGGGCGGAAGACTTGCCCCTGTAGATTGCCAAAGGCAAGTGGGCTGTCGACCGGCAGCAGCGTCAACGTCTCAGTGACGACCGCGCCGGCCGCGGGCACGCGAGTCAGCGCCTTGGTCTGGCTGCGCGAGGCGCTGTGGACGGCGTCGATGGCAACCGAACCAACCGGAATGCCGCCGACGGCAAAGGCGCCGTTGGCGTCGGTCTCGGCGAAGAAGGTGTCGGCGCCCTGCGCCACGCGCGCGTCCAGACTCTTGAAGCGCACGTAGGCATTGGCGAGCGGTTGACCCGCGCTGTTCTGCACCACGCCGGCAATGGCGCCCGTGCCCACCATCACCACGTCGATGTTGATCGCCTGGTCGAGGAACTGGGGCCTGCCGACCGCGCTGTTGAAGGCGCGCGTCTCCGCATCGAGCGCGTCGATCTTGTAATCGCGGAAGCGGATGTAGTCGTAGGTGAAGCGCCCCCGTTCATCGGCGCTCTTGACCGAAACAACCTCCCAGTAGCGATCGTCGTTGGCGTCGAATTCGATCTGGGAAAGCTGAATCTGTGCAAAGGGGATCGGCGTCCCATCGGCGCGGCGCACTGTGCCCGCCAGCGACGCGCCCGGCTCGATAGTCGGGCGAATCGGCAGTGTCTGCACCGCGGGCTGCATCGTCACGCCCTGGATGTCCACCACGCCGGAGATCGTCATCGTGCGCGTGATGTAGGGGCCGACGCCGTCGCGCAACGCCATCAGCACGACGCGCTGGTCGGGCTGCAGCTTCACACCGCGCACCTGGTTGGCGTCGACGGCGAAATTGGTGACGACGACGTCCTTGACATCCTGCACCGACGCTGCCGTCACTTCTTCGCTGAAGAGCACGCCGACGATCTGGCCGTACTTCGTGCCGTCATCTTTCTTGCCGGTGTAGAGCTGCACCGCGCTGATCGGCCGCGGCGCGCGGTCGGCGATGGGCTGGTTGGTGGTCGGCGCAATCTGCTGATCCACCACGCCGTCGCCGTCGAGATCGAGCAGCAGCGACAGGCTGGTGTTGGCGCCGCCGACGATGAAGAGCAGCCGGGCGCGCCCGCCGGGCTGCATTGGCACATCTTCAAACGCAACCTGGCGCAGCCCGCCCACGCTGGGGACGACCAGCCCCAGGTCGAAGCTGCCGCTGCCGGCGCCAACCAGATCGACGCTATGGTCGCCGTCGCGCGGCACAGCGACGAGCGCCATCTGGCTCTGCAACGGCTGCGCTGCGGCGAGGGTGAAGAAGCCGCCGTAGGGAATCGTGCGCGTGATGGCGGCGCCGGGCGCGCTTTGCCCCAACAAGCGCCCCGCCGCGTCGGTCAGGCTGAGCACGACCGGCGCCGGGCCATTCTCCTGACCCGTGACGACGGAGAGATGGCGCGGGCGCGAGGCGGCCGCTTCGGCGAAATCCTGCTGAAAGGCAAGCACGGTGCTGCTCTGCACCGCGGTTCCCCAGATCGTCCCCAACGCGTCCTGGAAGGCGACGCCGCGCCGCGACTGCCGCAACAACTGGTCGAAGCCTTCGTAGTCGCGCTCCATCATCCGCACCTGGTTGGCAGGGACGCGCTCCGCCAGCCGCGTGAAGTTGTTGCCCAGGAAATCGAGCGCCAGATCGCGCGCAGCGTCGGAAACCGGCTCGAAGAGGCCGATGCGCTGGCCCGCGCCCGCAAGGCTGGTCGCCTGCTCCATCACCACGCTGCGCCCGATGGGCAACAGACCGGCGGGCGGCACAGGCGCGGTCGCCAGCGCCAGCGCCTGGTTGAGCAGCGCCAACGCGGCGTCGTTGAGCGGTTTGGGCGTGTTGCGCGTGGCGGGCGGCAACGCCAGCGTCGAGGGCGACATCGGGATGCCCAACTCGCCGACAGCAGTGCGCAGCTCGAACTTGCCGGGCACGCCGTCCGACGCCAGCGAGTTGGCGGTGACAGTTCCCGTCTTTTGCGCCAGCAGCCGGAAGGCGACGGTGGCTGAATCGCCCGCGGCAATGGTTTCGATCGACTGCGTCGGCGCCGACAGCAGCACCGCGCCCGCCACCGAGCGCGGCAGCAGGTTGATGCTGGCAAAGTTGGCGGGCGTGGACAAGACATTGGTCAGCGTCACCAGCAGATCGTACTCCTCGCCAGCGCTAACCGTCGCCGGGTGGTTGAAGGTGAGGGCAAAGGTCGGGTTGCGCACCTCGACCACCCCCTGGGCGCGGCCTTCGACCGGCGCCGGGCCGCCCGGCAAACCGTAGAGCGTGCCGGTGATCTTGAGATCGACGACGTGCACACCTTCGCGACGCCCCTCGACCAGATACTCGGCGTCGCCGCTCTGTTGCGGCGCCAGCGCGTCGACATCGTCGGCTGTGCCCGGCTGACCATCGGGCCCCGCCGAGCGGATCGGCTTGAGCGCGGGGTCGTCGGCGGGCGGGTTGCCAGTGCGCGCCGGACGCAGCGGATCGTCACCAGTGCCGTAGACGGTGTCGCGCCCGCCCGGCAGCACGATCTCGGCGCGCAGGTTGCGCACCTCCAAATTGGAATAGCCGGGCGCGACATTGGAGACCTTGAGGATGACGCTGAAGAATTGGTTGAGGTAGGCGATGTTGCCAGGAATGATGACGACGCCGGGCAGCGGCGTCGCCAGTCGCGGCAGTTTGCGTTCCGGGTCTTCCGGGATATTGAGCGAGAAGCCGCTGATGCTGACGTTGGGCGTGCCAAAGGCGGTGCGCAGCGTCGGCAGCACCATCTCCGGCGGCGCGGCGGGTGAGAGACCGGTCATCGGGCGCGCTGGCACGCCCACGCCGAAAGACGCCCCTGGTCCCGACGGCATGATCATCGGCAGTTCGACCTTGACCTGCTCGTTCTGCAAGCCCAGGCCGATGGTGAAGTTGACAACCTGATAGTTGCTCTGGTCGATGACGATGCCGCGCTCCTTGATCTCCTCGGCGGTGAGCGGGCGTGACGTGACCTGTGAGACCAGCACGCGGTCGATCACCTCGATGCGCGCTGACGACGGGTTAGCCAACAGCAAGACCTCGCCATTGCTGACGAGGCGGATGTCATCGATGGTGTAGAGACCGGTGAGCGGCAGCGGTGGGCTCGAGAAGGCGCCGCCTGGCGGTGTGCTCAGCGTCACGGGCCGACCGAGCGCCGGGCCGCGCAGCTCACCCAGCACCACCGCGCCGGCGGGAAAGGTTGGCGCCGCGCCGTTGGTTTCGCCGGGCGCGATCAGGTTGACCGGCACACTCGTCCCCTGGTTTTTGGGCACGACCTGAAACTCCGGCGCGGGCTGCAACTGCATGCCGACCAGCAGCACACGGCTTGTCGCCAGCGGCGTCGCTGGCTGCGCCAACGTGCGTCCGAGCAGCGCGCCCAACAGCAAGGCAAGCGTCACAACGCCCGCCAGCATAGCCTGGAAATGACGATGGTTGAGTTTCGTACGCATGATTCCGCCCTCTCCGTCCTCTCTGTCACCCTTGCGCCGTTCCTTCGTGGGCGACGGCAAGGTTCATTCGCTGTCGCCGTCCATGAAAACACAGCGCGATCACGCGTAACAGCACCTGTGTGCTACAAAAAGTGCTACAAATGCGGTGGGAGGGGCGAGGGGCGAATTGCGAGGGGCACTGCGCAGGCGCCCGCTGCCGTAGGTCATCACCACCGGCGTGACATGGCGGCATTGCGTAGGCGCACTTCACCACACGTAGGTCATCGCCTCCGGCGTGACATTGGCGGCTATCGCCAACATATGGTGCGGCAGAGATCAGTGATACAATTCACCACCAATCATTATCAGCGCACACACTCTGACTCTCAACCAAAGGAAATCCAAAGGACAGCTATGAAAGGTATCCGATTCCTACTGCTCTTTTTCCCCGTGGCGGTTGCCGCCGAGTTTCTGCACTGGGGCGATCTGGTGATCTTTGCGGCGTCGGCGCTGGCGATCATTCCCATCGCCGGGCTGCTGGGCGAGGCAACCGAGGCGTTGGCGGAGAAGACGGGGCCGCAGATCGGCGGGCTGCTCAACGCCAGCCTGGGCAACGCCGCCGAGCTGATCATCACGATCGTGGCGATTGCAGCCGGCAAGATTGCGCTGGTCAAAGCCAGCATCATTGGCTCGATCCTGGGCAATCTGCTCTTTGTGTTGGGCTTGAGCCTGCTCTTGGGCGGGTTGAAGCACGGCACGCAGAAGTTCGACCGCACCCGCATTTCTGTGGACGCCAATCTGGTCATCCTGGCGGCGATTGCGATCAGCATCCCGTCGCTGTTCAACGAGTTGATCGAACCGAATGCTCAGCGCGTGGAGATGCTGAGCCTGACCACCGCGGCGGTGGTGCTGGTGCTTTACGCGCTGTCGATCCTCTACACACTGCGCCAGCCAACGACGAACCACGCCGCGCATGGCGCTGCCATCGAGCCGACGCACGCCGGCCCCCACTGGGGCGCCAGGCGCGCGCTGCTGATCATGGCCGTCGCCGTCGTCGGTCTCGCCGTGATGTCGGAATTCCTGGTCGGTTCGCTGGAGGTGGTGACCTAGACCTTCGGGCTGAGCGAGTTCTTTGTAGGCATCATCCTCGTGCCGATCATTGGCAACGTGGCTGAGCACCTGGTGGCGGTGCAGGTCGCCCTGAAGAATCAGATGGACTTGAGCCTGTCGATTGCGCTGGGATCGAGCTTGCAGATCGCCCTCTTCGTGGCGCCGCTGCTGGTCTTCATCTCGCTGGCGCTGGGCAACCCGATGACGCTAGAGTTCAACCATCCTGAAATCCTGGCGATGGTGGCGGCGTCGATCATCGCGGCGCTGGTCGCGGTCGATGCACGGTCGAACTGGCTGGAAGGGGCGATGCTGATCGCGGTCTATTTGATCCTGGGGATTGGGTTCTTCTTCTTGCCGGCGATGATGTAGGAATCACAGGTCTCCAGATGGTTTCACGCCGTCTTGCGCGCATCCACGATGACAGTGGCAATTGGCACACTTTGCGCCTGGAACGGTGTGTACAACGACACGGCGAGAAACTCCTTGAGGGGCGGGCGTAACAAGAGTTCCAACGCCAGGTCGCGCAGGTCATCTGACAACGCGTCCAGTCCTGTCAGCGGTAGACTGCGCATACCTGCCTCCGTTGGCTGCGCCAGGATCGAGTAGTCAAAGATCGTCAATCCCACGGCGCGGCGTTCCATCTTGTTGACGCGCAACAAGAGATGTTGGTTCAGCTCAATTCCCGTCGCTTTCTCACCGGACGCGAAAGAAATGTAGAGTGTATCGCTGATCGCATCGTACCGCATGACGCTTGTCATAGTGTTTCAGCAAGCGCCTGCCGCGCCAGCCACGCGCAGCCCAGCAGCGCGCCGTCTGTGTCGAGCTGGCTACCGACGATGCGCACGCGCGCACCCACCGACTTGAACGAGTAGTGCGGCACGGTGCGCCGCGCTGGCGCAAAGAGCAGCTCTCCGCAGTGCGCCACCGAGCCGCCGATCACGAAATAGTCGATGTCGAGCGTCATCGCCAGCGCGGCTACGGCGGCGCCGAGCGCCTCGCCCGCCTCGGTGATCACGCGCAGCGCCAGCGGGTCGCCCTGCCGCGCCAGCGCTGCGATCTCCTGGCCGCCGAGCGTTGTGACAGTCTCCAGGATGGGCGGCTCCCCGCGCTGCGCCGCCGCATAACGCCGCGCCAGCCATGGCCCGCTCATGTACGTCTCCACGCAGCCGCGCGAACCGCACGAACAAATGACGCCGTTGCGATCCATCGTCGCGTGGCCGAACTCGCCCGCCGAGTTGTGCAGCCCGCGATAGATTTGCCCGTCGGCGATGATGGCGATGCCGACGCCGGTGCCCACGATCACGTAGACCATGCTGCGCTCGCCGCGCCCGGCGCCGTAGTGATACTCGCCCAGCCCGGTGGCTTTGGCGTCGTGGTCGATGCGCACTGGTGCGCCCAGCCGGTCGCTGAGCAGCGCGGCCAGCGGCGTGTGGTGCAGCCCGGGAATGTTGGGCGGATCGATGAGCGTGCCCGACGCGTGATCGACCGGGCCCGGCGTGCAGACGCCGACCGCCGCCACGCGTTCGCCGCCGGGAAGTTGCGCCTGCAGCTCGTCGAGGCACGCCGCAATCCGCGCCACGACCGACGCCGGCCCCAAATGATCCTCAGTCGGAAAGCGTTTGCGCGCCACGATGCGATTGTCCGGCGCGATCAGCCCGACCTCAATTTTTGTTCCACCCAGGTCGATGCCTGCAACCCAATCACTCATGTTCCCCTCGATTCGATGCCTACGCTGACTTGAAAATAGAACGCGGATGACACGGATTGGGCGGATTGACGCTGATTCAAATCTGTGAAATCTGCGGTTCTATTTTCATTGTTGATTGTGCCCCGCTGGGGCATGGACACCATTCTCCAATCTCTAGTTTCCAATCTCCCTTCGAGACCAGAGGTTGGAGATTAGCTGCGCGCCCATCGCCGCCAGCACCATGTCCTCTTCCTCGGGCAGCCCGCTGACACCGACGCCGCCCACGATCTGCCCTTCGTACACCAGCGGTGCGCCGCCGCCCCACGCCGTGTAGCGCAGGTCGCCGAAGTTGGTCATGGGCCACTGCTGATCGCGCGAAGAGTCGCCGATGGCGCGGCTGGGCTTCTGCTCGCGCGCGGCGGTGAACGCTTTGTTGATCGCAATCTGGATCGAGGGCAGCTTGCAGCCGTCGGTGCGCAGGAAGGCGATCAGTTCGCCGTGTGCGTCGGCGACGGCGATAGCCGCACCCTTGCCTTGCTTCTCCAGCTCAGCGCGGATCGCCTCGATCACGCGCAGAGCGTCGTGGTGGGATAGTGTGGTTTGCTGGTGCATGCGCCCCTCCTTTGGGATTCACCGACATAGTATTGCTGGATGTAGGTCATCGCCTCCAACCTGAAAATAGAACGCGGATGGCGCGGATCGGGCGGATTGACGCTGATCCAAATCTGTGAAATCTGCGTAATCTGCGGCTCTATTTTCATTGTTCATTGTGCCCCAGAGGGGCATGGATACTGGCGTGACATGGCGCCAGGCGTAGGTCATCGCCTCCGGCGTGACATGGCGCTGCACAGCACATGAAGACCTGTACGTAGTATACCAGAACAGCGGCTATTCCAGCGGGGTGATGTGATAGTGCTCGCGCAGCGTCTGGATCGAGAGCAGGCGATGCCAGGTTGCGTCGCCCGTCTGCTCGCGCCGTTGGTGAAAGGTGGCGGCTTTCCGTTCGCCCAGATCGCAGGCGTCGGCGAATTTGTTGGTGAGAAACACTGTCGTCTCCAGCCATGCCCACTCGCCGCTGCCGGGGTGACGCTCCCACCCGACAAGGGCATGGTTCTTGCTGACGAGCAGCGCCGGATTGAGCGAACACGCTTCGAGCAGGCTGGCGACGAGCAGCGCCGCGTCCAGACAGTTGGCGGAGCGATGGCGCAGCGCCTCGGCGGGCAGGCGCACGCGCTGGTCGAGCGCCGCCGCGTCGAGGTTGAAGCTGACAACCGACTGCACGTAGGCAAGCGCGATGTCATGACGCAACACGTCGTAGAGCGCGTTCACCTGCAAGCTGACATCCACATCCGCCTGATAGCCCGCAAGCCGGCGCTCCGGGTGGCGCTCCACGGCTTTGCGCAGCGTCTCCAGCACCGCCGGCGCGTGGGGCGTGACGAACGCCGCCAGATAGGGCGTCATGTCGATCCAGGCGTTGGTGTGCGGGTCGCGCGCTGCAATCGGGGCGGCGTTGCGCGCCAGCAATGCGATGCGGAAGCTCTGCTGCTGCACGGTCTGGTCTGCATCGAGGTCGCGCACGCCGACCGTCAGTTCGGCTTTCGTCAGCTCGGTGACGCCCTGCACGGCACTCTTGCGCAATGCAGGCAGTTGGCGCACCGTCTCGACTGCGTCGGGCGCCAGCGTCACCGTCGTCTCGGCGACGTGGCTGTATTCCTGGATGTGGCTGCTGACCAGGATGCGCCGCGGCTGTGCGGCGTCATTGCGCAGCTCGACCTCAACCAGCGGGCGCACGTTGGGATCGAAAAGATCAGCCAGCGCAGTGTAGACCTGCTCCATGCGCGGGCGAATCGTGACGGTGAGGGCGGCTGCAGGCGGGGCGCCTTCGCCGGGCGGGTGCAACTGCGCCCACACCGCCGCCATCTCCGCCTCCAGGGCTGCGACCTGCTCCTCCAGCCTCGGTCTGTCGGCGGCGTTGATCGTCGAGCGCAGTTGTTGCGACGCGGCGGCGTGCTGCCGCGCCAGCATCTCGTACCGCCGTTCCAGTTCACGGCGTCTGAGTTCAGCGGGTGAGGGCAGCGGCATGGTTCCTTTTACCCAACCATCCTCCAACCATGTCTGCGCCCGTGCCCGCAGTTCGTCGACCACGGCAGTGCCATTTGTGCAACGTCCCACGAGCAGATGTCGGCGTAGACGCCAGCGACCTGGGTATGCATCAGATTCAGGCAGACCGGCTTTCTTCCTGCGTGTTCAACATCGCATGAACTTCGCGCTTCAGCACCGGCAAGTCATCGACAGCGGTCAGCCAGACTTGACCGATATCCACGCCGAAATAGCCATGAATCAGCTTATCGCGCATCCCGGTGATGTCTTGCCAGGGAAGGTGCGGATACTGTTCACGTAGTTCACGGGAAAGCCGTTTTGTCGCTTCACCGATGATTTCGATCTGGCGGATGACGCCATCCTGCAGCAAGGAGTTCTCGTGGAACATCGACTCATCGACATTGCTCAGATAGCGTTCCACTTTGGCTATTGCATCCAGGATATGGTGCAGAAAGAGCGTGTCTTCATGCTTCATAAAGAATCTGCACATCGTCTAAAATCTGCTGGCGCAGATAGGGGCTGAGCGCATCTTCGGTGAGCAGGTCTACCTTCCTTCCCAGCGCCTCAGAAAGACGGCGTTCCAGCGCTGCAAATTGAAGAAGGCTGATACGCGGCGAAAGCTCTACGAGCAAGTCGATGTCGCTTTCTTCGGTCGCATCCCCGCGCGCCATCGAGCCAAAGATGCCGATCCGCTTGACGCCCTGCAACCGACAGATCGCAATCAATTTTTCAACATCGAATGGCAGTTCCTGCATCATGGCTCTTTGCCCTACCGGCAAGCGCACACAACGGCGCTCCAAACCCTGCTCCTTCCACGCCACCGCCATAGTGCCCTAGCCTACCACACCACAGCCGATTCATAGAAACAGCCGATTGCCCCCGTTCACCAACCACCCGATCGCCATCCCACGGCGCAGCCACATCCGCTCCTGTCCGCTTGCCGGAGTTCTGCCGGCAAGCGCCGTCGATCAACTGCGCCACTGCGCCGGTCTGTTCCGCCCACGAGATCAACAAGTTGAAGACCAGCACGCGTAAGTTTTCGCCGCCGGCAATGGCATCGAGATTCTGCTCCAGCTCGATACGCGCCAACATCCGCAACGCATCGTGCGAGGCAAAGGCATCGATGAGGGCTTCTTGCAGTTGTTCGATCTGGCGTCCGGTCAGCATAGTGTTCACGAAATATTGGGTTGGCAGTTTTGCCTTATGCTACCACAAACGGCGGTCCAGCAGTCTAGTCGTTCAAGTCCACTCAAGTGGACTGGTCGGGACGCGCCAGTCGGACAAGGCAGCCGGGGAATCAATTCCCGACTCATAGCTCAAGTCCACTCAAGTGGACTGGTCGGGACGCGCCAGTCGGCTTGAGCCGACTTCAGATTTCAGCCGCGATTTTAATCGCAGCCTGCCTCACCCGACGCGTCACTCTTGCTTTCGTCAATCTCTGCCTGCAGCGCCGCCATCTCCACCTCCAGCCGCCGCAACCGCTCCTGCAGCGGCGGACGGTCGACGGCGTTGAGCGTGCTCAGCAGTTGCTGGCTGCCGGCTTCATACTGCGCCATCAACACGCGCAGCCGTTCCTCCTTTTGGCGGCGCAGGAACGCAGCGACGGTGGGCGGTGGCGGCACAGGCATTGGCGGGCTGATCGGCGGATCAATCGTTCCCGGATCGAGCGCGGCCGCAAACGCCTCCAGCGCCGGGTTGCCGGGGTTGTCGCGCCGCGCACCGGCGATCAGTTCATCGGTGCGTCCAGTGCGCTGCGCCCACTCGATCAGGCTGAAGGCGACCGCGCGCAGCGTGTCGCCGCCAGCGATGGCGTCGAGGTTTTCGCCCAGTTCGACGCGCACCATCATGCGCAGGTCGTCGCGGCGCGGATAGGCGGCGAGCAGGGCGTCCAGCAATTGTGCGATCTGAGAGCCAGTGAGCGTCATGGCGGTGTCCACGTTCAAGGGTTGATTGGATGGCTCCATGATACGACAGGAAAGAAAAAGGTGCACACAGTGGAAACCCGAACGTTGCATTGCCGGCGGTTGGCAGCCGCCAGCGTCCCGGCAACGTTGAAGCCGCCGGGACGCTGAGCAACTACGCTGGAGGTCAATCGCTTGTCGCTTGCTCCACCAACCACAGCCTGCGCATTTCAGCCGACGTCGCCAGCAGTTGCGCGAGCGGGCCGACGGCGGCAACGCGCCCCTCCTGGAGCACGATGATCTGGTCCGCCAGTTGCAACACCGGCCGGCGATGCGATACGACCAACAGGGTCGGCGCATGGGGCGACCCTGTGACGCGCGCCCAGAGTTGCCGTTCCGTCTCGACATCGAGCGCCGAGGAGAGGTCATCACAGACCAGCAGCGACGGTGCGCGCACCAACATGCGCGCCGCCCCTGTGCGCTGCACCTGCCCGCCCGACAGCCGCACCCCGCGCGGCCCCACCCGCGTCTCCAGCCCCTGCTCCAATCGCGCCACATCTGGTTCGAGTACAGCGCAGTGGATCGCTCCTGCCAGGTCGAACTCGCTTTCCGGCAGCCCCAGCAAGATGTTTTCGCGCAGCGTTGTGCTGAAGAGGCGCGGGGTTTGCGGGGTGTATGCGCAGCGCGGGGGCTGGAACCAGCGCGCCGGGTCGTCCACAAGCTCCCCGTTCCAGCGGATTTCGCCGGCGTCATGCGGCAACAGGCCGAGCAGCGCGCGCAGCAGCGTAGACTTGCCCGCGCCGATCTGCCCGGTGATGACGGTGAAAGAGCCAGCCGGCAGCCGCAGCGAGATGTCACGCACGCCGCGCCCGTTAGCCGGGAAGAGCGCCGTCAAGCCTTCCACCTCCAGCCACTCCAGTTGATCGCCGGCGCTACGGCGTGGCGCCGGCGGGGGCGGCGCCGGCGCCGTCTGGTAGACAGGGTGATGTTCAGCCAGCGCTTGCGGCGCTTCATCCGGCAGCAGCGCCGTCAGCCGCGCCACCGCCACATCCTGCTGTTTCACGTCGCCCACGAACGCCCCCAGGTACCCAGGCAGGTCGGTGGTGAACCAGAGGAAGTAGACGAAGAGGGCAAAGTCGCCGACCGTGAACGCGCCGCCGCGCATGGACTGACCAGCCAACAGCAGCATCATGCCGACGCCGAAGGTGATGGCGGCGCGCCCGATCGTGTCGAGCGACGCCTCCAACATGCCCAGTCGCACCGCGTCATGCCGCCGCTGCGCGCTCAGCCTGGCGAAGTGAGCGACGATCGGCTCGCCAGCGTCGGCGATCTTCACCGCCTGCACCGCGCCGAGGATCTCATCCAGAAAGCCGACGGCGGCGTCAGCGGAACGGCCGGCGCGGTGGCTGTAGTTCAGGTAACGTCCCCACGCCGCGCGCCCCGCCACAAACGCCACCGCCAGCGGCAGGAAGACGAAGGCTGTGATCGGCAGGCTGATGCTTGCCATGATCGCCACAGCAAGCACGAACGACAGCACGTTGCCCACCACATCCGGCAGCCAGAGCGGGAAATCCGCCACTTCGGCCACGTCGTCGCGATAGCGGTTGATCGCTTCGCCGGGGGCGACGGGCGGCGCAAGCGCGCCTGGCCTGCGCAGATGCGCCGCCAGCAGGTTCCGCCGCAGCAAGGCGCCGATGCGGTAGCGGAAGGTCCAGCCTGCCCACGTCTCACCGTAAGCAGCGACCACGCGCGCCAGCCCGACCGAGATGTACAGTGCGATCAACGCCGCCACGCTGACTGTCGCCGGCGCGCTCCCCGTGATCGTGTCGAAGACCGCCTTCTCGATCAAGCCGGGCGCAACGCGCAAGGTCAGGAAGCAGATTTGCAGGAGCGATTGCGCCAGAAACACGCCCGGCGCGTAGCGGATCAACCGCCACACAAACCACCACATGTTCATTGTCGCAGCGTCGCCCCTTGCTGTGTGCAACTTACGCTTCATGCCAGCACCTCCTCCAGGCCGCTTTGCAGCAGCCGCGCAAACTGGGACGTCGGGTCGGCGGCCAGCATTGCACGGGCGCCATATTCGATGACGCGCCCATCTTCCAGGATCAGGATGTCATCGGCGCGCTGGAGGGTGTGCAGCCGGTGCGCCACGATCACGCCGGTGCGCTGGCGCAGCAAGCGATCGATGGCCGCCTCCAGCCGCTGTTCGGTGATCGGGTCGAGGCGCGCCGCCGCTTCATCGAGGATGACCAGGCCCGGGTCGCGCAGAAGCAGCCGGGCGAAGGCCAGCAACTGCGCTTCGCCCGCCGAGAGGCCGCGCCCACCCGCGCTCAGCAGCGTGTCGAGCCCGTCGGGCATGGCGCGCACCCACTCGGCTAACCCCAACTCAGCCAGCGCCGCCATGACAGCCGCGTCGTCGATGCTGGCGTCGAAGAAGGTGATGTTTTCCCGTAATGTGGCCTGAAAGAGCTGCACCTCTTGTGTAACAACGCCGACGCGCCGACGCAGTTCGTCCAGCCCCACCGTGCGCAGATCGACGCCGCTAAGCGCAATCACGCCTGCGTCCGGGTCGTAGAGGCGGTAGAGCAGCCGCGTCAGCGTCGTCTTGCCGCTGCCGGTGCGCCCCAGCACGCCCAGAACGCGACCGGGCGGAAGGGTGAAAGAGATGCTGTCGAGTGTGGTGAGGGAAGACCGAAGATTGGGCGTCTGCGGGAGAGGAGACGGCGCGCTGCCGTCCGGCTGCGCCGCGTCCTCACGCGCTGCGGCTGTCTCGGCGGCTGTCTCGGCGGCGTCGGCGTAGGTGAAGCTGACCTGCGCCAGGGTGACGCCAAGCGCGCCGGCTGGCAACGCCTGCCCGCCGCTGTACGCAGCCTGCGGCTGCTGCCAGAAGAGCTCGTTGACGCGCCGCACGCCCACCGTGGCCTGCTGCAACACCTCGCCCTGATCGCGCAGTGCATCGAGCGGCGTCGCCACCATGCCGATGTAGTAGACCAGCACAAAGGCCGCGCCGATGGTGAGTTCGCCCTGCCAGTAGAGCCAGGCGCCCAGCGCCAGGCCCAGACCATAGCCTGCAATGTAGAGGAAGTTGGTGGCGGCGTAGCCCAATGCCTGCGCCATCCAACCGGCGCGCGCGGTCTCGGTGAGGGTGCGCATGTAGCCGTAGAGCCGGTGGAGCACGAACGGCTCGGCGCCGACCCCGCGCAGGTCTTCCGCACCGGCGTAGTGCTCCTCGATGAAGCCCATCTGTTCACTCCACGCTGTACGCGCCTCGTTCCAACGTGCAATGCCGATACGCTGCACGTAGATGAGCACGGCGCCGGTGACGACCGTGTAGAGCAACAAGAACGCGCCAGCCAGCAGATTCGTGCGCAGCACCAGCAGCAGAATGCCGGCGATCAGCAGCACGTTGGCGACCACGCGCACGAGGAACTGGGCAAAGAAGTCGCCCAGCGCGCTGACGTCGCCATCGATGCGTTCGATCAGCGCGCCCGGGGGGTGCGCCTTGTGGAAGGGCATGTCCAGCCGCAGCACATGGCGCAAGAGGTCAACGCGCAGCAGGTTGGTGGCGCGCCAGCCCACGTCGAGCCCCAGCGCCGTAGTCGCCAATGTCAACCCATGCTGCGCCAGGCCGATCGCCAGATAGAGCAGCGCGGCTGCAACCAACGTCTGCGCTGCGCCCGCACGCTGGCTGGCGTCGATGAAGTAGCGAATGACCTGCGGATTGAAGAGCTGCAGCCCAATCCCAATCAGGATCAGGGCGGCGAGCAAGAGCACGCGACGCCACTGTGGGCGTAGGTAGAGGCCAAGCACGCGTCGGTGCTCGGTCAAGGGAAAATGCATAGAGATTGCTCCTGATTGAACCTGTGTTCGATCGATTGTGAAAATAGGGGCGCAGCGCGCGGAGCAAGTCAGGCGCTCCGGCCATCCCGCTCGTGGCGGATGGCGACGCCTGTCGCCGCTATTTTCATGGTTGTCGACGCCGTCATCGGTTCAACCAGGTGCAAGCGCGGGGATCAACAGCTTACGCCAGGCGCGAATAAACATAGCAAGGCGATCTCGCCTCCCTCGTCGTGCGTCTGGACGTTGCAGCCGGTCAGGGCTTACAACAGAATGGTTGATGCAGGAAAGCGTTCCAGCTTATGCAGAAAGCTCCATGCCGATGACGGTGCAGCGAACAAAACGAAGAGTGGTGAAGACTGACATGGTGTGGTTTCTCCCTGTGCACCATCAATTTCCAGGGCGTTCGCCGTGGAAAACCGTTTACAAAACACGGAGACTATAGCGTGAAGCGCAGGCGGATGTCAATTCACTCACTGCGCCGGGCCTACTGTCGCAGGTCATCGCCTCCGGCGTGACGCGTGCGCATCACCCGCCGATCCGCACACGCAGCCCCGCCTGTGCGACCGCAGCAACCACTACCTCCGCCAGCCGCTGCATCTCCGCATCGGTCAGCCGCGGCTGGTCTTCCCACGGATAGTTGCGCCCCAGCGCCTGGTATTTCGCCTTGCCCAGCGTGTGATAGGGCAGCAGGTCGATCTCGCTCACCCTTCGGCCCAGACTCAGCACGAAGGCGGCGATGGCGCGCAGGCTGGCGGCGTCGGCATTGAAGCCCGGAATCACCGGCACGCGCACGATGAACTCCGGCGCAGGCAGGTCGGCGATCCGCCGCAGGTTGTCGAGGATCAACTCGTTGCCCAGCCCGGTGCAGCGGCGATGAATCTCGCTGTCCACGTGCTTGAGATCATAGAGCAGCAGGTCGAGATGGAGCAGCAGCCGCTCGAACACAGACCAGTGCGTATGTCCCGACGTCTCCAGCGCGGTGTGGATGCCCTCTGCCTGCGCCAGCCGCAGCAGCGCCTCGGCAAAGTCGGGCTGCATCGTCGCCTCGCCGCCGGTGAGCGTCAACCCGCCGCGGCGCGCGTAGAAAGGCGCGTCACGGCGCACCTCCGCCATGACATCACCGGCGCTGCGCCGCGCGCCGACCCAGTGGATCGCGCCGGTCGGACAGACGAAAGGGCGTTCGCCCAGTTCCTCGATCCGGAGGTTGGCGCTGCCGGCGCGCTCCCAGCAGACCGGGCACGGCGTTGCGAACTGGCCGCACGTCATGCAGTTGTGCGCCGCCAGCATCAGCTCCGGCTGTAGATTCTGCGACTCCGGATTGGCGCACCAGCCACAGCGCAGTGGGCAGCCCTTCAGAAAAACGTTCGTGCGCAGCCCCGGCCCGTCATGCACGGAGTAACGCTGAATGTCGAAGACAACGCCTTCAACCTGCTCAAGTTCACGATCGATCATTGCAAATCCTTGACATCTGCACCTCCTTTTGCTACGATAGCCATGTAGATAGCCAACTAGAGGTCACTATGATCAAACAATATTCAATCGCAGAAGCGCGCAATCACTTCGCCGCCATTGTACACGATCTTAAGCCTGCGCAGCCGGTGCAAGTCACCCGCCGCGGCAAGGTCGTGGCCGTCTTGATGAGCGCCGAGGAATACGAGCGTCTGACAAACGGTGTCACCGATTTCTGGGAAGCTCTCGAGAAATTCCGCTCCACAGTCGATCTACCATCGCTACAGATCGAGCCGGAAATCTTTGCAGGCGTGCGTGACGCCGCACCAGGGCGTGAGGCTGCCTGGTGACAGTGCAATTCTTGCTCGACACCAATATCCTGTCCGAGCCGCTGCGACCTCGCCCAAACCCAACCATCATGGCGCAATTGCAGCAGTGGCGCCACGCCATTGCGATTCCGGCTGTCGTTTGGCACGAGCTATGGTTTGGTTGCTATCGACTACCCCCTTCAGCAAGGCGCACAGTGATCGAACAATATCTGACCGGCGTCGTTGCAGGCCGCCTGCCGATTCTTCCCTACGACCAACGCGCCGCCGACTGGCACGCCAGCGAACGCGCCCGCCTCAGCGCCTTGGGGATGACACCGCCTTATGCCGACGGCATGATCGCCGCAATCGCCATGATGAACGATCTTACGCTGGTAACCTTCAACCTGGGTGACTACCGCGCCTTCGACGGCTTACGCATCACCGATTGGCAAACCTGACGCCGCATCCTGCAACAATACTGCCAATCTCCTAATCTCCAATCTCCTAATCTCCAATCTCCTAATCTCCAATCCTCTCCGCCACGCGCAACGCCTGCGCCGCGATTGTCAGCGCCGGGTTCATCGCCGCCGAGGACGGGAAAAAGGACGAATCGACCACCCACAGGTTCTCGACATCGTGCGTGCGGCAGGTCGGATCGAGCACCGACGTGGCCGGGTCTGTGCCAAAGCGCGCCGTGCCGCACTGGTGCGAGTTGGTCTCGATGCCCATCGCCTGCACGAAAACGAACTGATAGCCCGCCTGGCGCATCATCCGCCGCGCCGCTTCGACCAGCTTGCGATGCGCCACCAGATTGTTCGGCTGCCAGTGGACGATCACCTTGCCGTCGCTGCGCAGCTCGATGCGGTTGTTGGGATCGGGCAG
>Ga0272446_1000825_pt1 | contig 47237 bp, 37 predicted proteins | sample YNPCB0061_FD_194587 | JGI IMG/M metagenome (GOLD analysis project Ga0272446, IMG submission 194587) | Hot spring microbial mat communities from Yellowstone National Park, WY, United States - YNP-CB-006-1 | ecosystem: Environmental > Aquatic > Thermal springs > Hot (42-90C) > Sediment | place...
TTTGCCCCACTCCTCGCAATGCTGGCTGCAGCCCGCCGTGGCGGCGCTTTGTTCACCTACTGTAGCAAAGAGGCGAGGCGCCGTCAATCGATTGCTTTGCATCACCCGATTGGCTTTGACGAAGGCGTGGTTGGGAGGTCGATGGCTATCAGTTTAGTAGAACGCAGCGGAAATTACTGGATTTTTCGTATAGAAAACGTATCTGGTTCGCTCATCGGGCGTCACGCAACCGTCGCATCGCCTGCGCTCAGGGGCCAGTTTGCTTTGACGCTGATGCCGTTCGACAAGGTGAGCCTTTACCAGATCGACGCCAGCGTCCACGCTGACATAGATTTGACGTCGACCGGCGCGCTGGCGGCAAACAACCGTACTCCCTGGCTGTCGGCGCGCTGCGGATAGATGCGAGTCGCCAGACAGAGACCATCATCGGTGAAAATCTCGAGCACCGAGCCATCGACAAAGACGCGCAGTCGCACCGTCTGTTCGGGCGAGAGGGCAATGGGCGCGCGTGCAACAGACAATGCCAGAGCAGGGTCGGCGCCAATGTGCTCGACCCACAACTCGCGCTGCTCTGGCTTTACGATGAGGCGCGTCTGCTCGGCGCCATCGGGCGAGCAGCAGACAGCCAGACCGTAGTCATCGACCTGATCGGCCTCGAACTCGACTTCGATTTCCAGCGCTGCGCCGGCGATCTCCAGCCAGTGTTCTGCGTGAGGCGCCAGGGGCAGGTCGCTCAGCGTCCACTGTTCCTGGCGCAGGGCTGCCAGTTCTGGCGCTGGCGTCAGGCGCAGCCTGCCATCCGTCAGTAGCGTGACGATCAGCGGCAGCGACATGCAACCGCTCCAGCCTGCTGCCAGCGCCGCCGCGGCGGGCCGCGTCTCGCGCAGCCAGCCGAAGAGCAAAATGCGGCCATCGGCCAGCCGCGTCGCTTGCGGCGCGTAGAACGAATCGCCGTGCACGAGCACTGCGCCAAGATCGGGCGTGAACTCGTGATTACGATAGCGGCCGGCAAAGTAGGCGACGTGCTGTGGCCGCCACTGCGCGTCTTGCACCGAGATGATCAACGCATGGCGATCACCAAAACCCAGCAAGTTGGGGCATTCCCACATGGCGCCTTCGTCAAAAAAGCGGCTGTGCTGCCCGTCGCCAGCCAACAATACGCGCACAAACTCCCACTCCGTCAGGTTGGCGGAACGATAGAGCAGCACCAATCCGCCCACGCCTGCGCGCCGCGAGCCGATCACCATCCACCAGGCGTCGTCCTCGCGCCAGACGTAGGGGTCGCGAAAGTCGCCGCCGCAGACGGCGGCAATCTCTGGCGGCGGCGCGGCGATGACCGGATTGCCGGCGAATTTTTGCCAGCTTTCCAGCCCATCCGTGCTCACAGCCAGGCACACCGTCTGTGGATTGGCGCCGGTGTAGACAAAGGTCGGCGTCCCGTTGTGATCGACCGCACAGCCCGACCAGCAACCGGCGGCGTCTGGACCGCCTGGCGTTGGCGCCAGCGCAATCGGATGGTCGCGCCAGTGCACCAGGTCTGTGCTGGACGCGTGCCCCCAGTGGATCGTACCGTGAAAGGGCCCGTTGGGATTGTACTGGTAGAAGAGATGAAATGTTCCATTCCAATCGATCATGCCGTTGGGGTCATTGAGCCAGTTGGTGGGTGGGGAAAAGTGATAGCGCGGGCGATGTGGGTCGGCGCCGAGCTGTGCGCGGTCAGGCAACCCGCGACCAATGCTAGAGCTTTGCATGATGTTGCATTCGATTCTTTCCATGATGAGGAAGCAACACGAGGATCAGCCTTTGACGCCGCCCATCATGATGCCCTCGATGAGATAACGTTGTCCAAAGATATACACGATCACCACAGGAATGAGCGACATCGTGACGCCAGCGAGCACGACCGAGATGCTACCCGTCGCCATATAGCCTTTGAGTTCATTCAATCCAAGTGGGATGGTAAACAGATAAGGATCATTGATGAAAATCAGCGGTCGGAAGAAGTCGTTCCACGTGCCATTGAAGACCAGCATTGCCAACACCGCCAGCGCTGGCGTCACCAGTGGCAGATAGACGCGCCCAAAGACCTGAAGCTGATTAGCGCCATCAATCACGGCAGCTTCCTCGAAATCCTTTGGTACGCCCAGGAAATACTGGCGCATCAGGAACGTGCCAAAAGCCGTCGGCAGCGCCGGCAGAATCAGTCCCCAAAGCGTGTTCGCCAGCCCCATTCGGCTGATGATCACGAAAACTGGGATGATGGTGGCCTGCAATGGAATCATCATCGTTGCCATGATCAACCAGAACAGCAAATTCCGCCCTGGGAATTCTAATCGCGCAAAGGCATATCCTGCCAACGAAGCCGTGAAGAGTTGACCGATCACCACCGCAATCGTCACGACAAAACTATTCAGAATCTGCTGAAAGAAGGGAATCCGCTCAAAGACTCGCGTATAGTTCGACCAGTCTGGATTGAGTACGATCCATTGGGGTGGCACACTGAACGACTCCATGGGCAGACGCATCGACGTTGAGATCGTCCATGCAAAGGGCGCCACCACGATCACGGCAAAAGCAGCCGTCACCAGCAGCACGATCCAATGTCCCAACCGGTAGCGCAGAAAGTCGTTGGTGGCCGCGCCCGTGGAGCGTCGTGGCGGACCAAACTGCGTTGCAGTCGATTGCATAGCAACACCTCGCTATTGATAGAAGACCCAGCGCTTGCTGAGCCCAAATTGACCAGCAGTGACGGCAAGGATGATCAGGAAGAGCGCCACGGCGATGGTTGAGCCGTAGCCGATCTCCATGTTCTTGAAAGCTGATTCGTACATCACCATCACAGCGGTGCGCGTTGAGTCGCCGGGGCCGCCGCGCGTCATGATGTAGGGCAGGTCGAAGACTTGCAGGCCGCCGATCACGCCGGTGACGGCAGCGAAGAGCAATGTTGGGCTGACGAGCGGCAGGGTAATGTGCCAAAAGCGCGTGATGCCCTGCGCGCCATCGACATCCGCTGCGTCCATGATTTCGGTGGAGATGTTGGTAAGTCCGCCGATGAAAAGGATCATCGTGAAGCCAGTGGCCAGCCACAGGTAGGAAAGAATGACGCTGACCATAGCCCAGCCTGGCTCTGTGAGCCACGGGATTGGTGGCACGCCGAGGCGTCCCAGGTAATAATTGACGGCGCCAAACTCCTTATGCAACATGTAGCCGAGCACGATTGCTGTTGCTGCGCCCGACATCAGCATCGGTAGCAGAAAACTGGTGCGATAGGCGTAGCGCAGCCACGTTGGCATCCGCGTCTGGAGAATCATCGCCAGTAACAAGCCAAGCGCCACTTGCAATGCCACTGCAAATAAGACGAAGACAAACGAATTCCAGAAACCTGTCAGCGCCCGGTTGTCTGCAACCATACGCGCATAGTTGGTTGCACCCACCCACTCTGGCGGGGAAAAGACATTCCAGCGAAACAGGCTCAGCACAAACGAAAAGATCACGGTCCCTGCGGTAAAGACCAGGATTCCCAGAATGGTGGGCGCCAGGAACAGGTAGCCTAATAGAGCCTTCCGTCGAGCCATTCCTTGCAACGTGTTCTCTGTCAGCCAGATGAATGGATTGACTGAGCGGTGCGCGTGCGAGGCATTGCGTTGATCTGTCGAAACCTCAGATGCCATAGCGTCACTCCTTTTGGAAACTATGCACAAGACGACGCCTATGCACTCCGAGGAACGTCGTCTTGCTTTAGGGCTCGAAAGGCGCGGCTTCTCTCGGAAGCCGCGCCTGCGAAACTACCAACGCTTAGCTGGGCTTGCTGTACATGTCTGGCGTGCGTGCGTACAAATCTTCCAACTCCTTCTGCATTCCATCGAGAGCGGCTTGCGGCGTCAGCTCGCCGTTCATAGCACGCGAGGTGTAGCCTACGAATATTGCCGTCATCGGGTTGGAGACTGGCGGCGCCGGGATCGGGGCAGTATCGGGATGGTCGTCGAGCGTGGCATAGAAGACCTGCCAGTTAGCTGGACCCGTCTGGGCAAAACGTTCGGCAGTCAACATCGAGCGGCGCGTTGGCGTTGTCAACGTTACTGGATTGAACATGCCGTTCGCCACCATTGCGTCTTTGGAGATGCGGAATTTCATATAGTCCCAGGCGGCGTCTTTGTTCTTGCCTTCAGCGAATATCCATTGCCCCGCTGTGCCAAACTGATGACGTTGGTTTTTCCATTTGGGCATCAGTTGCACGTCGAACGCGCCGTTGGGCATACCAGCGTTGTTGAGGCCGCCCGCCCAGAAACCACCCGCCAGCGTCATCGCCAGCTTGCCAGTGGTGAAGAAGCCCTGCAGGGTGTCACCCCCGCCTAACTCAATGGCCGGCGTGATGCCTTCTTCATAGAGCTGCACCAGGAATTCCAGCGCCTCCACGTTAGCCGGATCATTGGCCTTGGGCGCTGTCCAGCGCCATCCGCCTCCGCGCCCCTGCGCCGCCGGGTCATCGGCGTAGAACTGGCTCCATAGCCACTCCCCACCTGGCGCTTCCTCCTCTACCAGCAGATTGCCGCCGTTGACGAAGATCCATGGCATCCAGCCACCCCACAGGCGGTTCGTCCAGGCATAGCCGTAGGTCTGTGTAGCGCCGCTCGCATCCTTTTTGGTCGTCGCCTTGGCGATGTTGTAGAAATCCTCCTTCGTCCAATCGGTCTGAGGCGTTTCGACGCCAGCCTCCTGCAAAACAGCGGTGTTGAAATACATATTGGCGGCGTTGAAGTCGATAGGCAATTGATAGAGGCTGCCCTCCCACATCATCGCCTGAATCAACGAGGGATGCACATCAGCGAAATACTCCTGCAGTTCAGCGGCGTCGCGCTTGACCCACTCGTCAATGGGCGCTGCAAGTTTTTGGCCTGCGTACAGTTGCGTCGCCTCGGTGGCGGCATAGCCAAGGTCTAGTGCTTGACCGGAGGCGACCATCGTCAAAATCTTAGCCGCCACTTCCTCATGGTCAATGCCAGTTACACTGACAAACTCAAAATCGATATTGGGGTTGATGGCGCGGTACATGTCAACCACTGGCTTTTCCTGCTCCGGGTTGACCTGCATGCGCAGCACCAGCTTTTCGGCGGCAGGCGCCGTGCTTCCGCTTTCACCCGCACTGCTTTGTGGGGCCGGCGCCGAGGGGGCGCAAGCTGCCACCGCCAACACAGCTGCCGTGGCGCCCGTCCAGCGCAAAAAATCTCGCCGACTGAGAGCCGAAGATTGCGTCGTATTCATCATTTCCCTCCTGGAAGTACAAAGGACACTGGAAATCCTGTCGAATTGGCAACAAAAATCGTCACAAGGCGGCCGGAAAAGTCGCGCGCATCACCTTCCTGGCGTGCCCTGAAACTCACACCTGAGTCGAACTGCGTATTGCGTTTGCGCGAGAAGAGGCGGTAGCGTTGACGGGGAGCTAGGCCGAATCGCGCATCACCAATGGACACGGAAGCAGCGCCTGGGGAGGGGCGCGATCGTCGGTGCGCCCCCTCTCAGCGTTCGTTGAGTCCGCCAGCAGATGCTCCACCGCCCACACACCCATTTCGTAGTGGGGCAGTTGCATCGTTGTCAACGCCGGCCATAAGTTGGCGGCGATCAACTCCTGGTTGTCGAAACCGACGACAGCGACATCTTGCGGGATGCGCAACCCACGCGCATGGATCGCTTCATAGGCGCCCATCGCCATACGGTCATTGAAACAGAAGACGGCGGTCGGCGGGGCGGGGCGCTCCAACAGGACCTTCATCGCATCATAGCCGCCCTTTGGCTCCGCAATCGCCTCCATGATCAACGTTTCATCGAACGGCAGACCATGATCGGTGAGCGCAGCGCAATACCCCTGAAAGCGTAGCCGTTGCGCCGGGATTGGTTCAGCGTGGTTCAAGAACCCAATGCGCCGATGGCCGCGTCTGATAAGCACCTGCGTCGCCTGATAGCCGCCGTCGAACTCATCAGGAACCACTGAAGGGAGCGAACGATCTTCCACGTAACAATCGAGCAGCACGGCAGGAAGCGCATTGATGTTCTCCGGTGGAGTGGCAACGCGATGATACATCGTAGCATAAATCAGGCCATCCACCTGGCGGTCGATCATGACGTCAATTGCAGCGCGCTCCAGCGCAGGATCGCCATCTGTGTTGACGAGAAAGAGGATTTTGCCGCGCGCCCAGGCGGTTTCCTGAGCGCCGCGAATGATCTGTCCGGCATGGGGTGTAGTGGCGATCATGTCGGTGATAAAGCCAAGCACGTTGGAGCGCCGGGTGCGCAACGTCTGCGCGGCGGCGGCCGGTCGATAGCCCAGCTCGGCGATCGCCTGGCGCACAAGTGCAGCAGTCTCCTCGCTGACGCCCGGCTGGTTGTTGAGCACACGCGAAACTGTGCCCACACCGACGCCGGCGTGGCGGGCAATGTCATGGATGGTCGTCTTAGCCTTCCGCATCACCGTTCATTTTCACCTGATCAAAGGCGTGGCACATCTGGAATCGATTCCATTTGGAATCGATTCCAATATAGCAAAGGACAGGTGCGGTGTCAAGAGGGAAAAAGTGGTGGACTCTCACTTAGCCTGAATTTCGCACGTTACTGATCTCTAAAGAGAGTTTACTTTGAGATTCATAGCTTTGCAGAGTGGATTCTCTTGGTCTCAAAGCAGATTCACTTTAGATGGGCTGCTCACCTCACTACCCGTCACGAGTTACGCGTCACCGGTCACTTGTGACTCGTGACGTATAACTCATTAGCCAAGCGACCAAAAATATGCGAAATCCAGGTTAGAATAATGAAGTGCTGATTTCTTGAGCAAATTGCTCAAAATCCTTGATGCGTTCACTCAGGTGCTGATAAACGAGCTTGGAATCAATGTCCAGGTAATCGTGCACAAGGATATTCCGAAAACGCACCATGCCGATCATTCGATTGGCAAGATCGGGCGATATGATGTGCTCTCTTCCTAATACGACAAACACGTTGTGTTGTTCATCTGGCGCTTGCAGCCCAAGTTGTGCAATCAGATAACTGGCAATATCGATACAGACTTGAATCGACAGTTGCAGGCGTCGCTCGACAATTGCCTGCAAATTCTCATCTTCGATATATTCATCCAGAGGCGCCTGCTGGAGGGCGCGCAAGTGCTGTACGTAGCCTTCTAGCTTCTGCAAGCGTGTCGCGATGACCCTGGTATCCACGTCCCAGTCCTTTTTCCCGAATACGCCGAATGGACTCATTGCGCTGATAGTCCAGATAGGGTTTGGCATCGTAGTAGGCGTTCATGGCATGCATCTGGAACAGACACCGCTGGCTGCGATCTCGCTCCAGCACTAGCCTACCTTTTTGAATGACCTGAAAGCGCAACAGCGACCCTGCACGGTTCAGGAGAATCACATCAACAGTAACCTGCAATACTTGCTCGATCAGTTCTCCAACTGCCAGCACTCGTTCAAACATCTGCTGTGAACTGAGTTTCTCATCAAAGAGGATAGCCACATCCACATCGCTGAGTTGATGCGCCTTACCTTCAGCCACTGATCCAAAGAGATAGACTGCTGCAATATCTCCTTGAAAGGCAAGGAGGTCTCGAAGCTGAGTACTGATCTCGTCAGCGTTCAACGTGCTTGTCATGACTAAAGGATAGCATCGTTCGCTGTTCAGGACAAACCAACTAGCCGGATCCACGCGTCGCCTACACAATCAGCATTGCGTCCCCAAACGAGAAGAAGCGATATCCTGCGCGCTTCGCCTCCTCATACGCCGCCAGCAAGAGACGGCGACCTGTGTCTGGAGCCTCCGGGTGCGCCTGGGCGATGAACGCGCTCACCAGCATGAGCAGGCTGGAGCGCGGCAAGTGGAAATTGGTGATCAGCGCGTCGATGGCGCGAAACCGATAGCCTGGATAAATGAAGAGGTTCACATCCCCCGCAAACGCGGCGACGCGCTGCCAGGGGCACGCCTGTGCATCGTAGGGATCGATGCCCTGCGCGCCGGTGGCGGCCCACTCCAACGTGCGCACGGTGGTGGTGCCCACCGCAACGACGCGACCGCCGGCCAGCGTGACATCGTTGATGCGCCGCGCGGTGGCGCTGCTCAACTCCGCCCATTCGCTGTGAATGGGATGCTCCTCGACGCGCACACTTTCGACCGGCTTGAAGGTGTCCAGCCCGACGTGCAGCGTCACGGTGTCGAAAGCCACACCCTGCTGGCGCAGCGCGATCAACAGTTCCGGCGTGAAGTGTAGCCCCGCCGTCGGCGCGGCGACGCTGCCTTCCGGTCGGCTGTAGACTGTCTGGTAGCGCTCACGGTCGCCAGCGTACTGCGTGATGTAGGGCGGCAGCGGCACTTCGCCGAGCGCGTCCAGATAGGGATGCACCGGCTCGCTGAACTCGACGATGCGCGTGCCGGTCGGCGTCACGGCAATGATGACGGCTTCGAGGGCATCACTTAACGCCACCGTCACCCCTTCACGCAGGTTGCGCCCACGCACCAGACATTCCCACAGCACGCCCTCATCATCTTGCTGGCGCAGCAAAAAGATCTCCACCTCGCCGCCGGTCGGCTTATGCCCGTGCAGCCGCGCCGGGATCACGCGGCTGTCGTTGGCGACGAGCAGATCGCCGGCGCGCAGATAGTCGCCGATCTTGCGGAAAATGCGATGCTCGATGCGCCCGTCGCGGCGATGCAACACCAACAGGCGACTGCTGTCGCGCGGCTCCGCTGGCTGCTGAGCGATGAACGATTCGGGCAGATCGTAGTCAAACAGTGCGGTTTCCATCGTTCCTCATTCCCGGATAGACCGCGGATGACGCGGATTGAGCAGATCAATGCGGATCAGAAATCCGCGTGAATCCGCCTGATTCGCGTCATCCGCGGCCTATTCTTTCCCCACAATCTCGGCGATCTCCTCCGCCCACGCCAGCAGGAGTTCGTCGTCACCAAAGCGCGCCACCAACTGCAGACCAACTGGCAGCCCATCGACCTTGCCGGCGGGTACAGTCAGCGCCGGGAAGCCGACCATCGTCCAGGGCAGGTTCATATTCGGATCGCCCGTTGACTGTAGACCCGCCGGCGCAGGTCCAGGCGCGGCGGGCGTCACCCACAGATCGATGCCCGCCTGCTGCATCTGTTGTTCCAGCCGGTCGCGCAGATCGATGCACGCGCTGCGCAGGTCGTCCAGTTCGGCGTCGCTCACTTGCTTGCCGAGCGCGATGATCTCAGCGGTGCGTGGGCGGTAGAGATGGCTGAACCCGGCGTAGCGCGCGGCGTGTTCGCGTGCAAACTCGCCAAACGCCAGTCGCCGGTGCCACTGGTTGATCTGCTGAATGTCGAGCAAGGTGGGAACATGCCAGACGGTGTAGCCCTCGGCTTCGAGCCGCTCCAGTTGCCTGCGAAACGCCGCCAGCGCGCCAGGCGACGCCTGCTGCAAGTATGGCCCGTCTGCGACACCCAGTACAGGGATGTCGTCCTCACTCAGGCTGACTTCTTCCCAGTCGTCGCAGAGCGCCGCCGCCGCCAGCGCCATGCCCGCCACATCCTGCGTGAACAGCCCGACGTGGTCGAGCGTGCGCGAGAAATAGACCAGCCCCGCCGACGGGATGCGGTGCAGCGTCGGTTTGAAGCCAACCACCCCGCAGAACGCCGCCGGGCGAATCACCGAACCGATGGTCTGCGTGCCGAACGCCAGCGGACAGAGCCCCGCCGCCACCGCCGCCGCTGAGCCGCTGCTGGAGCCGCCAGGCGTGTGCGCCAGGTTGTGCGGGTTACGCGTCGGCCCCGGTTCGAAGTAGGCGAACTCAGTGGTCACGGTCTTGCCAGCGATCAGCCCACCCGCGTCGCGCAGCCGTCGCACGCTGACCGCCTCCTCGCCGGCAAAGCTCTCCGGCGGCACAGTCGCTCCCGCGCGCGTCACAAAGCCGTCGACGTGGAAGATGTCCTTGACGCCCGTCGGGACGCCAAAGAGCGCGGGGCGATCCGAGGAGGCAGGAAAGGTCGCCAGCAAATTATCCGCAGCGGCATGAAGGCGCGCACGTCGTTCCGCTTCAGGCAAAAATGCCTGCACCTGCGGATCGACGGCGTCGATGCGGTCGCACAGCGCATCGAGATAGGCATGAAGATCGAGGTCGCCACTGCGCAACGCAGCGGCAGTTTCTGCAAGCGGAGCAGGATGGAGCAGCATCGGGCGGACATCCTTCTTGTGTGACAAGCCTGATTTCCCCTGCCGTGATGGAGGAGCAGGCGGCAAATAACCGATTGCGGCCCGCAACACGCCGCGGCATTATCGTACCACAACGTGAATTTGGAAACGCCGATGCACCATCATGCGTATTCCGGTTTTCCCTACAACCTGGCGCCACCCGAACTTGCGCGCACGATCAACTCCGGCTGCAGCGTGCGGATGATCGGCGGCACTGGCTCGATGCCTTGCAGCCGCGCCTCGATCTGGCGGTGCAATTCATTGACCGCCACTCGTCCCAGCTCAGCCAGATGCTGGCGCACGGTGGTGAGCGCTGGCCAGAAGAAGGCGGATTCGGGCGTGTTGTCGAAACCGACGATCGCAAGGTCATCTGGCACACGCCGCCCGGCCGCAAGACAGCAGTGCAGCGCGCCCAGCGCCATCTGGTCGTTGCAGGCAAAAATCGCATCGATGTCTGGCCGCCGCGCCAGCAGCGCCTGGAGCGCCGCCTCCCCTGCCGCCGCCGTCCAGTCGGCCTCGGCGATCAGTGCGGGCGACGCCTCCAGGCCGGCAGCCTCCAACGTGCTGCACCAGCCCGTCAGCCGCTCGCGCACCTCCCACCAGCTCGTCGGCCCGGTCAGAATGCCGACCGTGCGGCGCCCTGCGTCGAGCAGGTGCTGCGTCGCCAGGCGCGCGCCAGCGCGGTTATCGGTGGCGACGATGGCGGCGCCAGGGCGCTGTTCCATTGTGAGGAAAATGATCGGCGGCAGGCGCCGCAAGCGCGCCTCATCGATCCAGGCGTGATTGTCGCCCACCTCATGCACGGCCCAGATGATGCCATCGACGCGCCGCGCGGTCAGTTCGGCGAGCACAGCGTCCACATCCTGGTCGTCGGGGCGATGCAACAGATCGAGCAATAGCGAGTACCCCAACGCCGCCGCCTGTTGCTCGATGCCGACCAGCGTGCGCGAGGGGCCGTAATACTCCAGCCCGTAGGTGACCACCCCCAGCGTGTTGCTGCTGCGGTTGACCAGGCTGCGCGCCAGCAAGTTCGGCTGATAGCCCAGCTCCTCAACGGCGCGCAGCACGCGCGTGCGCGTGGCAAGCGAGACCGGGCGCTTGCCTGTCAGCACATTCGAGACGGTGCCCGCCGATACGTTCGCCCGCCGGGCGACATCGACGATCGTGACTGCATGTAGCTGTGGCATGGACGTTATTCTTCACAACTCAACCTGCGCCGACCGCATCACGGACTGGAGAGCCTGTGGGCGCCCTCCAGGTTGGAGAAGTGTGTCGCAGGTTGCCTCCTGCAACGACTTTGCCCCCAGCGTGAAGTAAACCCGCTCGCGCAACGCGTAGTTGCGTGGCGCAGCGATTGACAACATGTTCGAAGATGTGGTAGACTGCTGATGTTAAAACGTTTTAACTGCATTCTATGTCGCCGCGTTTGCTTTGTCAAGCGCGCAGCTGCCCTCTCTGGCATGACACCTGGAAACAGCGCTCCTTTTGATCAAAGTGCGGAGATGCCACGGCATCTCCGCACTTTGATTTTCCGATGATTCACAGTGAATGAGGGCAAGCGATTACGGTCGCGCCGCGTCGTCGCCCATGGCGGATGGCGCCAGGCGTGCGGTTGACATCGGCGCGGCGGCCGCCGCGGCCGCATGCGCCATCGCCGGAGCCGGGTCCAGGATGTAGTCGGGGAGTAGATAGGCGCCAGGCGGCAGGACGGGCAGCGGGTCGCTGAAGCCGCCCCAGCCATCGTTGCGCTGATAGGGGGTGATGCGGATGGCGAAGTGCAGATGCGGCCCGGTGCTGCCCCCAGTGTTGCCCGAACGACCGATGCCCTGCCCGCGCACCACCGGCTGTTCGGGCGCGACATCGACGGCGGAAAGATGGGCGTAGATCGATTCGCCCCAGGCGTGAGCGAGCAGGATGTAGTTGCCAAAGCCATCTGGGTCAAAGCCAACCTGGCGCACCACGCCGTCGTCCACAGCAAAGAGAGCTGTGCCTACCGGTGTGGAAAAGTCGACGCCATTGTGGCCTGACAGCGGTGCACCGTCGTAGGTGAAGCGCGCATAGAAGCTCGAATTTTCACCCCATAGCTGGCCGATGGGATAGCGACCGGCAAAGGGCGGATGCAGGTAGACGCCATTCACCGGGTCGGGAATCGCCGTGCCCGGAAGTCTGGCGGGTGCAGTGAGCAGGTCGCCCACGCCGGGCGCGGCTTGAGCCATCCAGCCGCGCACCTCCCCCCCCGGCGGCGTGACAATTGCGCCGCCGCGCCACCACGTCAGCCCGTCGACAACTTGCGGCCCATCGAGCAACAGCACAGTTGTGCGAGGGCGCAGCGCCCCCTGCACATCATCGCCGGGTTTATTGACCCTGCCGGGCGTGCGCCGCACATAGACGAAATCGGTCGTCTGCACCAGATCACCTGGCTGGAAACCGGGCGGCGACGTTGGGGTGGCGATCTTTTGCAGCAGAACTTCGCCGTCGCCCGTTGCTTCCGCCATCCAGCCGGCGAAGCGTTGTCCACTCTCGCCGCGGATTTCGACCTGCCACCACGCCAGCCCATCCGCCGCCGCTGGGCCGGCGACGATAGCGCCCTCAATGCCTGGCGCAATGTCGGCCACAATGTCGGCTTCATCTTTGCCAGCAAAGCCGGGCGTGCGGCGCATGCGCACCAGCGTCGTTGTGCGGAAACGGTCGCCAGCAGAGAAAGTGTAGACTGGCAGGTCGATGGCGGGCGGCGCCGGCGCCACCGCCTCCAGCAAGCGCTCGCCGGTGGGCAGTTGCTCCGCCATCCAGCCTTCGCTGCGACCGGGCTCTGGCAGCATCGCCACCAAGCGCCACCATGTCATACCGTCGGCGCGCGTTGGGCCGCCGGAAACAATCATCACTGTGTCTGGGGCGATGATGGCGAGGGTGTCGTTGACGGGTTTATTCGTCACGCCGGGCGAACGCCGCAGCCGGGCAGCGGTGAGCGTGCGCACCTCGCCGCCCAGCGCAAACGCACCGGCGACCGGGGCAGGCAGGGCTGCGGGCGCAGCGGCGGCTGCCACCGGCTGGAACGGCTCGAGCAGCACGATGCCGGTCTGCGTGTATTGCGCCACCCATCCATCGCTGAAGACGCCGTTGACTACGCCGCGCACTGCCCAGAAGGGCACGCCCGCGGCCATCACGAAGATCGGGTCGGAGATCGTCAGCGTCGTCTCGCGCGGCAGCACCCCGATCACGGCGCCGCCTGGCTGGCTGCGGAAGTTGACAACTTCCAGCGTGCGGACAGTGTCGCCTGCCCTGTAGGCCGCCGGGCGCAGCGCGCCGAAAGATTCACCCATCAGCAGCGAGACGCCGTCAAGCGTATACTGCGCCAGCCAGCCATTGCGCGCCTGGCCGGCAAAGAGCACGCGCACCGCCCAGAAGGGCAGCCCACCGGTCATCACATAAGGCGCGCTGCGGATCGTCGCCTGGACGCCAGCCGGTGCAACGCCGATAACCTGACCGCCGGGTGCAGCGCGCAAATTGACAGCTTCGAGCGTGCGCACGACGTCGCCAACCCGGTAACTGGCGGGTTTCGGCGGCGGCTCCTTCCAGCGGTAGCCGCGCGCCAGCGCCGCGCGGAAGTCCTCGATCACACCGTTCTTGCCCTCGATGCACCACTGATCGGCGCGCGACCAGCGGTAGAGCAGCAGGCAGCGAATCTGCTGTGCGCCGGGCTGCTGATTCCAGTTGTTGATCTCGGCGTAGGCGGCCTGCACCCAGCCGTTGTTGGCGTCCAGCCACGGTGTATCCTGATCGGTTTCAGTGATGAAGACTGGCAAGTTGCGCTGCGCCGCCGGGATGGCAGCCATGAAATTGCGATAGGCCAGAAAGTTGAAATAATAGGCCGCGAAGGGTGGGTTCATCGTCGCCGTGCTGGTGATCAGCGCCGGGTCGCTGCCGTGTGTGTAGGTGTGCAGCGCAATGCCGTCGCTGCCGTCGGCGCCCAGACCGGCGAGGATGTCGCTGAAGTAGCGAATCCAGTCGCCGGTTGGGTTGCCGGGGTAGGTCGTCTCGGCGTTCCACGGCGCAACCGCCCCCACGACGACCAGATCATCGGCGTGACCGGGCAACGCGCGGATTGCCGCCCGGCATAGTTGGAAGCACCGCACGTAATCCTGTGGCAGAATCGGTTGACGCCCGGCGGCGGCGCTGACGGGCATCGCCGCCAGCGCACTGAAACGGCTGGCGCTGCCATGGCTTGCCGGGTCATGTGCAATAGCGGCAGCCAGCGTTGCCGCGTGCGAGGCGACGGCGGCGCGCAGCGAAGACGCAGCGCCGGCAGCCTCCGGCCATTCCTGGCTGTGATTCATCTCGTTCCCGATGATCCAGATGCGACACCCTGGGCTGGCGGCGACAAAATTGGCGACGCGCCGGGCAAAATCTGGGTAGCGGTCGGGGGTGGGAATCGTGCCGACGCTGCCATAGCCGTGGTTGATGCGACAGATCACGCCAAAGTCCTGGTTGCTCCAGGGGCGATAGTCGCGTCCGCTGTTGTCGTTGGGATCGCTGCCGACGGCCTCGGTGAAGAGAATCCAGCCGCAGCGGCCGGCGTCCGCCATGATCTGCTCGCCGCCGGGGTCGTGAAAGCCGTAGAGGTAGGGTGAGTCGAGCAGTGGTCGTGGCATGACGGGGCTCCTCTGATTATCCGCCTAAATAGGCTTCCCGCACTTGCGGGCTGGTCAACACTTCGGCGGCCGGCCCCGCCAGCACGATGGCGCCGGTCTCCATCACGTAGGCGCGATGCGCGATCGACAGCGCGACGTGGGCGTTTTGCTCCACCAGCAGGATCGTTACGCCCTGCGCATTGATGTTGCGGATGATCTGGAAAATTTGCTCGACCAGCAGCGGCGCCAGCCCCATCGAAGGCTCGTCTAGCAGCAACAGCCGCGGCCGGCTCATAAGCGCCCGCGCCATCGCCAGCATCTGTTGCTCACCGCCGGAGAGCGTGCCGCCGCGCTGGTGGAGTCGTTCACGCAGCCGAGGGAAGAGTTCAAGCACGCGCGCCATGTCCTGGCGTATCCCCTGCTTATCGTTGCGCGCGAAGGCGCCCATCTCCAGGTTTTCCGCCACCGTCAGCCGGGCGAAGATGCGACGTCCTTCGGGAGAGTGTGAGATGCCCAGCCGGGTGATTTCATGCGCCGGCAGTTCGTCGATTGGGGCGCCTTCCAGCAGAATGTTGCCTGCGCGCGGCTTGAGCAAGCCGCTGATCGTGCGCAGAGTTGTGGTCTTGCCTGCGCCGTTTGAGCCGATGAGCGTGACGATCTCGCCGCGCTCCACCGTCAATGAAACGCCTTTCAAGGCATGAATGCGGTCGTAGTATGTGTGAATCTGGTCGAGCACCAACATGGGTGCATCCTCCTTTGCTCAGAGACTGTTTGCAAAGTCACCTGATTTGACGCAGAAACGCAGAGAAGGCGCCCTGGAAACTGCACGGTTGTCCCTCTGCAAACCTCTGCGTCCCCGCGTCTCTGCGTCAAAAGCGACCTGACCAAACAGCCTCTCAGTCGTTGTGACCCGCCAGGACGCTGGCGCCGAGATACGCCTCGATCACGCGCGGGTCGCTGCGCACTTCGGCAGGGCGTCCCTCCGCGATCTTTTTGCCGTAGTCGAGCACGCTCACGCGATCCGAAATTGACATAACGACTTTCATATCGTGTTCAATCAACAAGATGGTGATGCCGAGCTCGTCGCGCAGACGGTGAATCAAGGCCATCATGGCGTCGGTCTCGCGCGGGTTCATGCCCGCCGCTGGTTCGTCGAGCAACAGGAGCCTGGGGCGGCTGCCGAGCGCGCGCGCCACTTCCAGCAGGCGCTGATCGCCATAGGGCAGGTTCCTGGCGACCATGTCGCCCTTGCCTGCCAGCCCGACAAAGGCCAGCAACTCGCGCGCATACTGCTCGGCGCGTTGTTCCTCGCGGCGCGTGCCCGGCGACTGAAAGATGGCGCCCAGCGGCGTGGAGCGCAGCCGGACGTGCTGTCCCACCAGCACATTCTCGATGGCTGTCATGCTGCCAAAAAGCCGGATGTTCTGATAGGTGCGCGCCATCCCCAACGCAACGATCTGATCGGAGCGCAGCCCCACCAGTGAAGCGCCATCGAAGAGGATGTCGCCTTCTTCCGGGCGATAGAGGCCGGTCAGGCAGTTGAAGAGGGTTGTCTTGCCGGCGCCGTTGGGCCCGATCAGGCTGGCGATCGTGCGTTCCTCGACGGTCAAGTCAACGCCGCCGACTGCCACCAGCCCACCGAAAATTTTGGTCACCGCCTTTGCTTCGAGCAGCGCCATCTCAGGCTTTCCCTCCTTCCTGCGTGAGCGCGCCGATTCTGATTGGCTCCGGTGCAACTTCCGCCCCTGGCTCGTTGCCGCTGTGCAACTCGCGCCGCCGTCGCGTCGAGGGGAGGATGCCCTCTGGCCGCACAATCATCATGATCACCAACAGGGCGGCGAAGGCGACGATGCGGTACTCGTCGACGCCGCGCAGCACTTCCGGCAGCCCTTTCAGCGCCAGTGCGCCCAACACCACGCCAGGGATGCTGCCCATGCCGCCCACAATGACCAGGGACAGCGTATCGACTGACACAAAGAGCGTAAAGTTGTCGGGGAAGATGTTCATCTGGCGGGCGGCGTAGAGCTGACCGGCCAGGCCGGCAAAGAGGGCGCCAATGGCAAAAGCGAGTAGCTTCGTTCGCACCAGATTGACGCCGGTCGCCTGCGCCACATCCTCATCTTCGCGCATGGCGATCCAGGCGCGCCCCAGGCGTGAGCCGTCCAGTCGGTGCGCCGTAAAGGCGATCACGCCGGCGCCCAGCAACGCCAGGATAAAGATGTCGCGCGGGTTGCCAAAGCTGTAGCCAAATAGATACGGGGGCGCAATGTTGAGCATGCCGCGCGGTCCGTTGGTCAGATCGGAGAGGTTGAGCATGAAGAGCCGGATGATCTCGCCAAAACCGAGCGTCACGATTGCCAGATAGTCGCCGCGCAGCCGCAGCACCGGAATGCCCAGCAACACGCCACCCACTCCCGCCGCCACCATTGTAATCGGAATCGCCAACCAGAAGCTGGTTAACGGCGCGGCGGCCGGAATGCCCAGGCTTGTGAGCAGTGACGAGAAGGCGGGCGAGGCAAAGGGGGCCGACAAGAAGGCATAGACGTACGCGCCGATGGCAAAAAAGGCGACGTAGCCCAGGTCGAGCAAACCGGCAAAGCCGACGACGATGTTGAGTCCAAGCCCCATCATCACAAAGATGAATACGATGCCCATCACCGAATTTTGGAATTGGTCGAGGGTGAAAGGCAAGCAGGCCAGCCCGACGAAGAGCAACAACGCCAGCACGCGCTGTTCACGGCCCGGACGCGCAGCGCGCAAGGCAAACAGACCGCTGCCGATCGCGGCCATTGCCATGAGCAGACGCAGCGTGCCCTTGGCGTTGCCCCCCAGCGTTACGGCGGGGTTGCCCAACCAGATGACGAACCCCAACAGGATGAATGGCAAGAGGATTGCCAGCCACCGCGTTGCACCGCCGACCGACCAGGTGCGCTGGCGCAGCGCGCGTTCGATCAGCACTAACAGGGCGCCGCCGACGCCCGCCAGCGTCACGAACGCCATCTGCCACAGCCAGCCCCACGCTGGCGCCTCACCTGCGACCAGTGCGCCGGGCATCACGCCGTAGAGTGCAGCCATATTCATGGGGACGATCTTGTCCAGGTAGGGTTGCACATTGACGCCAGACATCAACAGCTGCGCAAAGCCAGCGGTTAGCAGCGCAGTGAGCAACCCGGCTACGAACCCCGCCGTCGTTCCCGTGAGAAAGAGCGGCGCCGGTGCACGGTTGGCGAATGCCTGTTTGGATTTCCCACCGCGCAACGCCAACCAAAAGATCAGCGCCGCCAGCAGCGCCAGCACCGACATGGCAGGCGCGCCCAGCCGCGTCGGCAGGCCGATCAAGATCAAATAGGTGAGAATGGCAAAGGCGATCGCGCCGATGCGCGACCCACGCTGAAGAGATCGCAATCGCATGACGCTCACGCTTTCTTTTCGCTGACGACTTCGCCCAACAACCCGGAGGGGCGGAAGATCAGCACGATAACCAGCACGGAAAACGCAATGATGTCCTTGTACTCGGTCGGTATGCCCAATGCGCTGGGACCAATCGCTTCGATCAGGCCGAGCAACAACGCCCCCACCATGGCGCCGGGGATATTGCCGATGCCGCCCAATACCGCCGCCGTGAAGGCTTTGATCCCTGGGATGAAACCGCTGTTGAACTTGACCACCGTGTTATGAAACCCCAGCATCACGCCAGCAGCGCCTGCCAGGGCTGCACTCAGAATGAAGGTGAAGACGATCACGCGGTCGACATCGATGCCCATCAGCGCCGCTGTGCCTTTGTCTTCAGCCACAGCGCGCATCGCCTTGCCGAGTTTCGTGCGCTGTACGATCAGGTAGAGCGCCAACATCAACAGCAGCGAGGCGCCGAAGATGATCACCCCGGTGTAGGGAACGAAGACATCACCCAACCGGAAACCGCCTTCGAGCAGCGGCGGTTTGGTGTAGGTGCGCGGGCTGACGCCAAAGACGAGCAGCACGGAATATTGCAGAAAGAGCGAGGCGCCGATTGCGCTGATCAATGGCACAAGCCGTGGCGCGCCGCGCAGCGGTCGATACGCCACCCGCTCCAACGTCACGCCGGTCACTATCGAGCCAAGCATGCCAGCGGCGGCGATCAGGAGCAGCGCCAGAATGACCATTGTCGTCGGTCCAGACATCCATCCCAGCGCCGTGAAGAATTGCAGGGCAAACACGCCGGTGAAGGCGCCGATCATCATGACTTCGCCGTGGGCAAAGTTGATCATCAGCAAGATGCCGTAGACCAGGGTGTAGCCCAGCGCCACCAGCGCATAGACGCCGCCCAGCACCAGGCCGTTGATCGCCTGCGACATCCAAAAGCTGAGTGGGTAGTTCTCAGCCAGTCCCACAGTGGCAACGCGCCAGATCAGCAGCGCAATGCCCAGTAATCCGAGCCCTCGCACCAGCCACTGCACCGCCGATGATTGGCGCCGAACTCGATACGTAGTAGAAGGACGGGTTGTTGAGGTCACGGTTTGTTTCGATTCTACTGGGTGAGACTCTCCCGGCGGCGCAGCGCTGTCGGGAGAGTCTCACCGAAGGGGTGCAGACTACATGCCAAACCCGGCGATCTGCTTGAACGCGCCGTTCTCGACCATGAAGATCTGCACGCCGCCGGCGCCGCATTCGCCATTTTCATCACATGTCAGCGTGCCGGTGATGCCCTCCAGCCCCGCCGTCGCGCGGATGGCCTTGATCAGCGCCTCACGGTCGATGACCAGGTTGCCAGCGCTATCCACCTGCGCCGTGCGCTTGATGGCGTCGGCGATCAGAATCACTGAGTCGTGCGACTGGCCGTGGAACGGCCCAAGCTGGCTCGGCTCAACGCCAAATTTGGCGACGTAGGCCTCGGTGAAGGCGGCCAGTTTCTCCTCCTGCGCGTCGCCCGCAACGAAGGACATGTAAGTGCCCTCTGCAGCTGCGCCTGCGGCCTGCAAGTATTGTTGCGTATAGGCCCCATCATCGCTCATGAATTTGGCGTTCTCCAGCCCAGCGGCTTCGCGCATCTGTTGCGCAATCAGCGCTGCTTCCGTCGAGTAACCGCCAAAGAAGACCAGTTCGGGCTGGTTGGCGCCGATCTTTGCCAGCGCGGCGCGGAAGTCGGTGTCGCCTACCTGGACGCCCTCGAAGCTGCTCACCTCGCCGCCCAGCTTCGTGAACGCATTTTGGAAGATTTCGGCCAGACCCTTGCCGTAGTCGGAGTTGTCGTGCATCACGGCGACTTTCTTCAATCCCAGCGTATTGAAGACAAAGTCAGCGTCCACTTCACCCTGCAACGCGTCGCTCAGCGCCACACGGTTGCAGACGTCGCAATCGGCGCTGATCACATCCGGGTTGGTGGCGCTTGGAGAGACGAAGGGGATGCGCGCCTTGAGCAGAATCGGCTTGAGGCCGAACGTTTCACCCGAACAGGTGCCGCCGCTCACCGCAACGATGGTGGGGTCAGCCGCAAACTTGTTGCCGACCACCGTGCCCTGGTCGCCGGAGCAGGCGCCATCTTCTGCGACCAGCTCGAAGAGGAAGCCTTCGACGCCGCCAGCCGCATTGAGTTCATCGATGGCGATCTCGGCAGCCTGGCGAATATCCTTGCCGGGGTCGGGGATGGGGCCGGTCAGCGCAAATGAGCCGCCGATGCGGATCGGCTGCCCTGGCGCAATGACGACCTGGTTGGCGGCTGGTTGGTCTGCGGCTGGCTGCGCCGCAGCCGGCGCCGATTCGGGCGCCTGTTGACCGGTCGTGGCCGGCGCCGGCGCTGTGCACCCTGCCAGGATGCCCAGTAACAAGACAACGAGCAGCACAAAATGACGTGAGTTTCGCATTGTCACTTCCCTTCTTATCACTGTGTTGAGGAACCAATAGAGACAGTCTGGTACGCTGTTTGTAGTGCCTGGCGCCTTTCATGGTCGCCTGGAGCTGAACCGGTAATAGCCTCCTATTATATGGACTCAGGGGAGGGTTGTCCAGTTGTGAAATAGACCCTGGCAGCCAACAGAGCCACGGGTGTAATTCAAGTTGGGGCAACCGTCGCAGGTCATCGTCTCCGGCGTGACATGGCGCCACGTCACGCCGGAGGCGATGATCTACAAAAAAAGCGGGGCTACGGGGTCAGGATCACTTTGACCGCAGCGCGGCGTTTCAGCAGTGTCAGCTAAGAAATTTTCTTGGGGCGCACGATCTAGACCACTGCACCAAACAGTGCGCCGACGGTGGCGGTCAGCGCCATCGCCAGCGCCCCCCAGAATGTCACCCGCAGCGCAGCTTTGAGCATAGGCGCGCCGCCAGCGCGGGCAGCCAGAACGCCGAGCAACGCCAGGAAGATGAGCGATGTGATCGAGACGATGTAGACCAATCCGGCTGCAGGCGCCAGGAGGACTACCAGCAGCGGCAGCGCAGCGCCAACGGCGAAGGTGGCGGCTGAGGCGAGCGCCGCCTGCACCGGCCGCGCCGTGGTGACCTCGGAGATGCCCAACTCATCGCGGGCATGCGCGGTCAGGGCGTCCTTCTCCATGAGCTGCGCTGCGACCTGTTGCGCCAGCGCCGGCTCCAGACCGCGTTTCACGTAGATTTCCGTCAGTTCATTGAGTTCGAGTTCCGGCATGGTTGCCAGTTCAGCGCGTTCGCGCGTCAGATCGGCCTGTTCGGTGTCGGCCTGCGAACTGACCGACACATACTCGCCAGCCGCCATTGACATGGCGCCGGCAACCAGCCCGGCGACCCCGGCTACCAGCACTTCGCTGCGCCCGGTGCTGGCAGCGGCGACGCCGACGACCAGGCTTGCAGTGGAGACAATGCCGTCGTTGGCGCCCAGAACCGCAGCGCGCAACCAGCCAATCCGTTCGGTGCGATGTGCTTCACGATGTACTCTGGGCATAAGGAACTCCTGTTACGATTGTTGCATTTGGGGTGGTCATTGCAGTTTGGCAGCTTGCTCACCTGCGCAGCGGCCTCGCGTTGCCGGGAAGTCAGCTATCTGCGTGCATATCGCATCTACTGCGCCGCCCTGTTCGGTAGCTATTCCAGACTTTGCTTGATCATTTCACGCCAAGGCCGGATCGCCAAATTCCAGCATGGCTCAAGCTGATTCGCGTTTAGCGCGCCTGTAGTGTATACTTGCGGAAATCACACTGAGCAGGACACCATGCGACCAACCGCCTGCTCACTCCTCGACTGAGCGAAACGAAAACGATACATTCATGAGTTCTTGCAACGAAATACGGAGGGCGCCGTGCGGGTAAGTTGTCTTCAAGAAAACCTGGCTAAAGGTCTCGCCATTGTTGGGCGTGCAGTTTCGTCGCGCTCAACGATGCCGGTATTGGCGAACATACTGCTCGAGGCGAGTGACAATCAACTGCGGCTGGCAGCCACCAACCTGGAGATCGGCATCACCTGTTGGATCGGCGCCAGGGTGGAAGACCCTGGTTCGATCACGGTGCCCGCGCGCCTGTTGACCGAGTTTGTCAACAGCCTGCCGCCCGAACGCATCGACATGGAACTGACGGTGCGCACACAGACACTCAAGGTGCGCTGCGCTTCTTTCGACGCCAATATGAAAGGCATCGACGCTGCCAGCTTCCCGATCATTCCGACCATCGAGGGGGTCACCGGCGGCGAGGGCGGCGGCGTCACACCGCTGCACATTGAGCTGCCCTCAACAGGCTTGCGCAAGATGGTGGATCAGGTGGTCTTCGCTGCTTCCACCGACGAGAGCCGCCCCACGCTGACCGGCGTCGAAGTCACCTTCAAGGAAGGCCGCGTCACGATGGCCGCCACCGATGGCTACCGGCTCAGTGTGCGCAGCGCGACAGTGGATGGCAGCCTGCCCGACGCACCCACGACCGTGATAGTCCCCGCTCGTAGCCTGAGCGAACTGGCGCGCATCAGCGCCGACGCCGACGAGTCGCGCGCGGTGCAGGTGCTCGTCACGCAGGAGCGCAACCAGATTCTTTTCCAGATTTGGGGCAAGAGCGGCGAGACCAAAGGCGGCGCGTTCCACCGCGTCGAAATGGCGAGCCAGTTGATCGACGCCAATTTCCCGGATTACCGCGCGATTATCCCCAAGACGTACACCACCCGCACGGTGGTGGATACGGCGGCGCTGCTCAAGGCGGTGCGCGTGGCTTTCCTCTTTGCGCGCGACAATGCCAATATCGTCCGTCTCAAGATTCAGCCCGCCAACGGCGTCACGAGTGGGCATGTCAGTCTGGCCGCCACCAGCACAGAAATGGGCGACAGCGTCAACGATCTCGAAGCAATGGTCGAGGGGGACGATCTGGAGATTTCCTTCAACGCCAAATACCTGATCGATGTGCTGAGCCAGATCGACGAACCACAGGTTGTCATCGAGACGACGCAGCCCACCCGCCCCGGCACGATTCGTCCGGTGGGCGTCGGCGACAAAGAGTTCCTGCACGTCGTCATGCCGATGCACCCGACCCGCTAACCGCACAGCAACGCAAGCACGAAAAGGGCTGCGTGGGGAACCCCCACGCAGCCCTTCTTTCTTGTCAGGGCTTACGCATTTAGCTCAGCAACCTTCCTGGAAGCTCTCAGCTTCCAGGAAGGTGACACACTAGAATCTGCGTAAGCCCAACTTGTGATTGCCGGACCAGCTACACGAGTCTGTACACCCTCCCCGACATCTACAGCAACTCCAACGTCCCCTGCCAGATCGCCTGCGCCACCGCATCTTCCGCCAGCGTCTGTGCATTGAGCTTGAAGGTCGTGATCGCCACCTTCCCCTTGCCGTAGGGCATCTCCGCCAGCAGCGAGACCGGCTTGTGAATCCAGCCCAGCGCCAGCCCGGCCCAACTGTGCGTGCGGTATGCCCACGCTGGCAGCCCCACCAGCACGTAATCCGGCATCACCGGCGCGTATTCCATCTCCAACAGCGGGCTGCCCGGCAGTGCGGCGAATGGACCTTGCTTTCTGATCCACGAGAACGCGGTCGCCCAGTCGCCCTGCCACGGCGTGCCCTCGCGGGCGATGACGGCGCCGACAGGCAGGCGCACCCTGTCTTCGCTGCCTTGCGTAGGCTCGCCAGCCAGCAGCAGCAGACGCGCGCCTTGCTGCACGGCGGTTTCCAACACCTTTGTGTATTGCCGCGCCACCAGCACGGCGGAGGCAGCGGCGGGCAGCGTCTCGCTGACGGTGTAGCCGAGTGTGCGCAGCGTCGCCGCCAACGCCGGGTCATCGAGCACCGCCAGCGTCCCGGCGAACTGCGGCGCGGCGAGGCAAGCCAGCTCGACCCGGTTGCTGGCGATCAGGGCGCCATCGGTCGCCAGCCAGCGCGCTTCCAGCGTCACCATGCCGGGCGCTACGAGCGGCGCCGCGATGACGCCGCCGGGTGCGTCCACCTGGCCGTGTGCGTCGCCAGCGCGCCAGGCGATCACCCCGTCACTGCGCGCGCCATCGACGCCAAAGGTGTGCACCGCCACGGTCACCAACTCGCCCGGCTTGCCGCTCCAGCGCTGTGGGCGCAGCGTCACAACGTTGTCCTGGTTGAGCGGCGTGAAGATCGCATCCAGCCCATGCTTGACTTTGCGCTGCATCGTGAGCAGGCCGTTGCACTCCCAATGCACGTCGCTGAATTCGGTGATGATGTAGCCGGCGATCGACGGCGACAGGCGCATCGAGGTGATCTCGTAGTGCAGGCTGCGCGCCATATGCGCTTGCGCGGCACGCACAAAGGCCGTCAGCGAACCGAAGACTGTGTCCAGCCCGTGATCGATGAAGCGTTGCGGCATGGCGTGCGGATAGACGATGCCATCGCCCCACTCGTGACCTGTCTCGAACCACCACGGATCGGCGCCCTTCTCCTGAATCTCCGCCGGGTCAGGCAGCCCCCAGTTGCCGAACTCCGAGACGACCAGCGGGAGGTCAGGGCGGCGCTCGTGCAGATAATCCTGCGCCCAGATCCAGCTGTTTTGGCGGCTGGCAAAATCAGCCACCCACGCATCCCAGTCGTCGGCGTGATCGGGGATGGCGCGGTAGTGGTGAAAGTCCTCCAGGTCGCCGGCAACGTGGAAATTATCGCAGCAGCCGGAGTTATCCACGATCAGCCGCGTCGGGTCGATCTGCTTTGCCTCATGGTAGAAGTCGGCGAGCCAGCGACGGTGTTCGGGATTGCGCGGTAGATCCGTGCCCCAGTTCTCGTTGACCAGCGTCCAGGCGATGATTGAGGGGTGATTCCAATCGCGTGCAACCATGCCGCGGAAGGTTGCCTTGATGCGCCGGTCAGCGGCGTCGCTCAACAGCACCCAGTTGGGGATTTCCGTCCAGACGAGCAGGCCGAGGCGATCCGCCACGTCGTAGTAACGTGGGTCTTCGATCTTGATGTGGATGCGCAGGCAGTTGAGGCCGAGCGACTTCGCCTTGCGCGCCTGATCTTCCAGGAATTCCAGGCTGGGCGGCGTGTAGATGGTTTCGGGGTAGTACGCCTGATCGAGCACGCCGCGCAGATAGATCGGCTGACCGTTGAGATAGATGCGTCCGGCGCGCGCTTCGACAGTGCGGAAGCCGCAGGTGCTGCGTGTTGCGTGTTGCGTGTCACCGTGTCGAGTGAGCGTGGTGACGACGGTGTAGAGCGCGGGATTGTCGGGGCTCCACCACTGCGCCGGCGCGCTCAACCTGGCGCGACCCCAGCCGGCGGCGTCGAGCGACGTTTCCGCCACGACCTGCCCGGACGGGTCGAGTACGGTTGCGCTGAGTGCGGCGCCTTCGGGCAGCGGCGCGTTGAGCGTGGCCGCAATGTCGATGGCGTTCTCGCCCGGCTGCGGTGTGAGCTTCACGGTTTCGATGTGCACTGCCGGCAGCACGTCCAGCGTCACGCTCTGCCAGATGCCGCCGATGGGGCCGTACCAGCTCTGTTTGCCATGTGGGACTTCGCTGAAGGGTGCATCCGGGAAGCGGCTACGGTCGTCGTTGGGGTCTGTCACGCGCACGACGAGCACGTTCTCGCCGGGCTGGAGCAACGCGGTCACGTCGAAGTCAAAGGGCAGATAGCCGCCCTCATGCTCGCCGACGCGCCGCCCATTGAGCCAGACGATGGCATGGTAATCGACCGCGCCGAAGTGCAGGATCGCCGCCTTGCCAGTCAGGTCGCGATCGAAATTGAAGCGGCGGCGATACCAGGCGGTTCCGCTGTAGCCGCGCAGGTCGTCGAACTGCGCCTGCCAGGGCATGGGAACCTGGGCGGTGCGCCATGTCTTGATCGAAAGAATATCCTCGCCGTCGCTGGGGTCGATTTGAAAGTCCCACGCGCCGTCGAGTGAAAGTTGTTGTGCGGTCGTCATTGGTCTCCACCTGCCTTGTGTCATTGCCAAAAGAAGAATAGAACGCGGATGACGCGGATTGAGCGGATCGGCGCAGATTGAATCCGCGTTCATCCGCCTGATCCGCGTCATCCGCGTTCCATCAAAGGTCTACATCACGATTAGACCGCGCTTCCTGTCAGCGCTGTGAAGGAGAGCGGCGGCAGTTGGAGCGTGGCTTTGCCGTTCTCGACGCGCGGGGCGGCGATGGGTTGCGCCGTGAGCGCGTTGCGATTCTCCCACGTGTTGAGCGCCTTCGGGTCGCTGCCAGCGAGCTGCCACGCCTTGTCCAACGTCACGGTGCGACCGTCCTGCCAGGCGATGTCGGTGACAACGCTGTCGGTCAGGCTGCGGTTGACGATGAAGATCGCTGTCTTGCCATTTGCCGGGTCGTAGGCTGCCGACACATCGAGCATGGGCACGTCGTCGTATTTTCTGGTCTCGATCCGTGGGGCTTTGACCAGCGCATCGAGCGCCAGGCCGCGCGCATGGTTGCTCACCAGCTCGAAGACATAATAGGATGGATGTTTGAGCAGCTCGTCCCCGCGCGTGTGCAGCCAGGAGATAACGTTGACGATCTGGGCGACGCAGGCGATTTTGAGGATATGGCTCTTGCGCAGGAAGACGTTGAGCCACTGCCCGACGACCAGCGCATCCTCCAGGTTGTACATCTCCTCCGCCAGATGCGGCGCTTCGCTCCAGTCGCCCTGCAGTGGGTCGCCCTTGTACCAGACCTGCCACTCGTCCCATGACAGGTAGACGTTGTGTTTGCTGCGGCGTTTTGCTTTGACATAGCGCAGCACGCCGTCCAGCGTATCGACGAACTGCTCGAATTGTACGGCGCTGGCGAGGAAGCTCGGCGTGTCGTTGTCACGATTGCCGGCGTAGTAGTGCATGGACAGGTAGTCCATGTGCTCCCACGCCTCTTCCAGCGCCACGCGATCCCACTCCGGGTAGGTTGGCATCTGGTCATTGGAGGAGCCGCACAGGATCGTCTGGATCGATGGGTCCATCCAGCGCATCAGCTTGGCGGCTTCGCGCGCTTTGGCGCCGTATTCGTGCGCCTCCAGGTGTCCCATCTGCCAGGGGCCGTCCATCTCGTTGCCGACGCACCAATACTTGACGTTGTGCGGCGCGGCGTAGCCGTGTCTGGCGCGCAGGTCGGCGTAGTAGGTGCCGGAGGGCGTATTGCAGTAATCGACCAGGTCGCACGCGGACTGGATCGTGCCGGTGCCCATGTTGACGCCCAACATCGGCGCGGCGTCGATGGCTTTGCAGAAGGTCATGAATTCGTTTGTGCCAAACTGGTTGGTTTCCAACGACTGCCAGGCCAGCTCGCGGCGACGCGGGCGCAGCTCTTTAGGGCCAACCCCGTCGAGCCAGTTGTAGCCGCTCAGGAAGTTGCCGCCGGGGTAGCGGATCGTCGTGTACCGCTGGGCGCGCAGCGCGTCGAGCACATCGGTGCGCAGTCCGTTGGCGTCGGCGTGTCTTGACTTGGGGTCGTAGATGCCTTCATAGATGCAACGTCCCATGTGCTCGGCAAAGCCGCCAAAGAGCAACGGTGAAATCTCGGCAATGGTGCGATTGCTGTCGAGGAGGATTTGAGCAGTTGTTTGTGACATGCGGTTCATTCCTGTTGGGTTTTGTTTTGAGAGATTTGGACGCGTGCTGCGTGCTGCGTGCTGCGTGTTGCGTGCTGCGTGCTGCGTGCTGCGTGTTGCGTGCTGCGTGTTGCGTGTTCCATCTCGCTGTGCAGGACTCAACACGCAGCACGAAACACGCAACATGCAACACTCGCGCCATTGGTCTGATTTAGCCCATGTGTGCTACCGACCTGCCAGCCCTGCGGTTGTGATGCCTGCGATGATCTTGCGTTGAAAGAATGCATAGAAAATGAGCACAGGCACTGATGCAATGAACGCGCCAGCAAAAGCCAGCCCGCGCTGAATGTAGCTGCCTTGCTGAATGACGAGCAAGCCGACCGGCAGTGTAAGCGCGGCGCGTTCGCTTAGAACGATCAAGGGCCAAAACAGATCGTTCCACAGGCCCAGAAAGGTGAAGATGAACAGCGCCATCATTGCCCCGCGCACCAGCGGCAGGCAAATCTGCCAGTAAATGCGAAAGCGATTGGCGCCATCGACGCGCGCGGCGTCTTCCAATTCCACAGGAATCGCGTAGAAGTGTTGGCGCATGAGGAAGATGCCTGTCACAGAAGCCGCGGCAGGCCACCAGATTGCGTGATAGCTGTTGAGCAGCTTCAAATCGCGCAGCAGCAAGAAGGCTGGGATCAAGGTCACCGCCGCCGGGATCATCAAGCTGAACAGGAGCAATGAAAACAAAAAACTTTTGCCGGGAAACTCTAGCCGCGCAAAAGCATAGCCGCTCAATGTTGAGAGGAAGAGAATGATCGCTGTGCCCACACTGGCGATAATCAAACTGTTGGTGAACCAACGCACGATCGGCAACTGTGGATCCACAAAAATCTTGGTGAAATTGCTCAGTGTGGCAGGTTGGGGAATCCATTCAATCGGATACTTCAACTGATTGGCTTCCAACGTGAAGGCCATCGAGAACATGTAAAGCACAGGAACCACTACAATCACCACCAGGGGTGAAAAGATGAGCCACATCAGCAGTGACCGCAAAAGGTATCGATTGATTCGCCGCCGTGCATGCTGAGCAGCAGTAGAAGTGGCAGAAGTCATTGCAGCCCCCAAAAAAGTTAGTTGGACTTACGCAGATTCTAGTGTGTCACCCTCCTGGAAGCTCCCAGCTTCCAGGGAGGTTGCTGAGCTAAATGCGTAAGTCCCGGTTAGTATTCTGTCCGACGGCGCATCAACGAAAAGAGGAACACTGTCACGACAATCATCACCAATGCCAGTACAACCGCAATCGCTGATGCATAACCAAAGCGGAAAAACTTCCACGCTGTTTCGTACAGGTACATGGTTGCGGAGCGCGAGGCGTTGCCCGGTCCGCCGCCACTGATGATGTACGGCTGGGCAAAGACTTGCATGTGCGCAATGAACTGCGTCACCACGACAAACAACATGGTTGGCATGATCAAGGGCAGCGTGATGTGTCGAAACGTGCCAAAGATGCCCGCGCCATCGATCTTGGCTGCCTCATAAAGCTGTTCGGGGATATTATGCAAACCGGCAATGAAGACCAGCATGGGAAAACCAAAAGTCCACCACACCGTCGTCACCGAGAGCGCCGGGATCACCAGGTCCGGATTGCCCAGCCAGGAGATGCGCGGCCCCCCCAACAGCGTTGTGACGAAGTAATTGATGATTCCGATCTGGGTGTCCCACACGCGGATGCCGATGATGCCGATGACCGACACAGAAAGGATGCCCGGCGCGTAGAAGAGCACACGCAGGAAATCACTGCCCAGGAAGCCGTGCTTTAGCCCGGTGGCGACAAATAGCGACAAAATCACGTTGATCACAACGGTGATCACCATGAATTGCGCCGTGTTGCCGAGCACCTCCCAGAAGATCTTATCGTTGATCAGCGCCTGGTAGTTCGCCAACCCAATGAAGTTCTGATCTTTGAGCATGATCTTCCAGTCGTACAGACTGATCTGTAGACCACGAAAAATCGGATAAAGCAGAAAGACCGTAAAGAAGAAAAAATGTGGAAGGATGAACAGGTAGTTGGGCAATTGCTTGCGCAACGTCTTCCAGCGTCGGCTTTGCGCTGGCGTCGCACTCCTACCAGGAAGGGTGGTGGTCGTCATGAATCATCCGCTCCAAGTTGAATAAACGCGAAGCTGTTTCGACACAGGCGAGATCGGCCTGGAAGCAGGTGACAGTTGCGCATGACCACCGCTGTCACCTGCTTCCGCATCCTCCATCATTCACTCAATGAGCGAGGATGGCGCCGCAGAAAGGAACGAGCTGTTATGGACGGTCAAGGATGGCCTGAATCTGGTCGTTGCCGGCCTGCAAGGCAGCCGCGATGTCAGCATCCGGCGTCGCCAGCGCAGTGCCGACTGCTGTCTCCCACGCCGTCTGAATTTCGATGAAGGCTTTGTGCGACAGGTCAGTGCGGCCGATGGCGTTGAACTGCTCAGCCGCCTTGGCAACGGATGGAATGGCTTGCACTTCAGGCAGCGCCTGCACCGACTTCAGCGCCGGCACCTGACCAGAGGTCGCCCAGTAGGCGCCATTCTGCACCAGGAAAGTCATCAGCTTCTTGGCCTTGGCAATGCCATCTTCATCCACGCCAGTCGGGATCGACATGATATGGGAGTCGAACTTGACCGCCTGTTTGCCGTCCGGCGCCAGCGAGTTGATGAACGCTGTCTTGGTCACTGCGGCCACATCGGGGTTGTCGCGCATGAAGCCACCCGTCCAGGTTCCTTCCCACATGAAGACCAGCTTGTTGTTCTTGTACAGGTCGCCCGCCCACATCTTGCCAGGAACGGCCGGCGGCGCCACGTAATACTTGTACATCAAGTCATGCCAGTACTGCACTGCCGCGATCGACTCCGGGCTGGAGAGCGTGGCCGTCTTGCCATCCTCGCTGATCACGCCACCGCCGAACTGCCAGAGCGTCGTCGGAATGGTGAAGCGCGGCCAGGTGTAGTCGATCGCCCACACGTCTACGTTGTCTTTGTCAAAACCTTCTTCGTTCGGATGCTTGCCGTTGATGTCCCTGGTCAACTTCTGAGCCACTTCAATGAACTCAGCACCGTTAGCCGGCAACACATTCGGGTCGAGCCCGGCGTCTTCCATCAGCTTGGTGTTGTACCACAGCAGCCAGCCGTGATTGTCGAAGGGCACAGCCATCGTCTGACCGTTGATGGTGATGCCGTTGATCAACACTTCGTTGAAGTCAGCCTTGTTCAAGGTGCCGTCATTGAAGATGATGTCATCCATCGGCGTCATCAGCCCCTCGGTCGCCATCTGGTTCACTTCGGCTGCATGGAAGATCACCATGTCAGGCGGTGTGCCAGCGGCGACAGCGGTCGGATATTTCTGGAAGAAGATGTCCCACGGGTAACCTTCCGAGTTCAGACAGACATCGGGATTCGCCTCGCTGAATTGTTGGAGCAATTCGGCAAAGACGGCGCCGTCGGAGCCGGTCAATCCATGCCATAGGACAAGCGGATCGTCACACTCACCAAAGTTGTTGACAACCGGCGTCGGCTCTGCGGCTGGGGCTTCCGCCGCCGGCGCCTCGGCGGCGGGCGCTTCTGCCGCTGGCGCTTCGCCTGCTGGTGCAGCACCCCCGCCACAGGCGCTGAGCAGCATCGCCAGCACCATCAAGAGCGCGAGACCCAAAGACAATTTACGCATTGTTCTTTTCTCCTTTGCGTCTACTGGGAAAACATGGATACGACTGAATGTTGGAAAACGCAGATGGATGGCTGCGTTACAACCAAATCTTGCGCCCGTGCATTGCTGCGCATGGCTTACACCGATTCGCGCACGATCAGGCGACAGGGAACCTCGAAGCGGCGCCCGGGCCCACTGTATTCGCCGAGAATACGCTCGAAGACCGCAACGGCCATCATGCGCCCCATCTCCGCCGGGTGCTGGGCAATCGTCGTCAGGCGGGGCCGCACCCAAATGGCGGGCGGAATATCGTCAAAGCCAAGCACTGCCACATCTTCAGGCACACACCGCCCAGCCTTCTGCGCCGCCTCCATCGCCCCGATCGCCATCAGATCGTTGACGGCAAAGACGGCGGTTGGCGGCTTGGGCAGGGATAACATTACCTGCATTGCGTGCTCTCCACTCTCCGACGACCAATCCCCGATCTCGAACAACTCCGGATGGATCGGCAGGTCCGCCTGTCGCAACGCCGCCAGGAAGGCGCTGCGCCGCCGCGCACCCACCGGGAAGCTGCCCGTTACACCAATGAAACCGATCCGGCGATGACCTCGCTCGCGGATCAACCAGGTGATGGCTTGCATGACGGCCTCTTCATCGTTGCCGTAAACCGTGTCGACCTGCGGATGATGGACGTGCTGTCCCAGTGTCGCCACCGCCCCCCCTGTCCGCAGCAGCAGGCGGTCGATGTCGGCCTCCGTCAGGTGATAGGGCACGAGAATGATGCCATCCACAGGGCGTCGGATCACGGCCTCAACGAAAGCCAGCTCGCCGTCACGCGTGTGGTCGGTATTGGCGATCATGACATCGTAGCGATGGAGCCGCGCCACATCTTGCACCGCCCGCACCATCGGGTGGTAAAAGGGATTGGCAATGTCGGCGACCATCATCGCCAGCATGAAGGTCTTTTGACCGCGCAATGTGCCCGCATAAAGATTGGGGTAGTAGCCCAGCGTCGCCACTGCCTCCATCACTCGTCGTCGCGTCTCCTCGCCGATCGGGATACCGTCCTCATTGCCGTTCAACACGCGCGAGACCGTGCTTTGCGAGACGTTCGCCATCCTGGCGACATCGCGCATGGTGACAGCTCGTTTGCGCGGTGAGTGCGGCTGTTGCATGGCGCTTCCCCTGTACAATCGTATGCGGTAATTCGTAGTCTAGCATACGAATTTATGAATGTCAAGAGGCAATTTTGTTCTTGTCGCCGCAGGTCATCGCCCCTGGCGGGATGCAGGCGCACGTTGGGGGCGCAAGGTGCAGCCTGGCTGTCGCCTCGGCCAATCGAAATAGAGGCGAACCGTCTGCAAAGCAAGAAGCAGGGGAGACGCAGCAAGCTGTGCGGCTGGCAGAGTGAAGGACAGATGGGGGCAAGTCTCCGGCGGGAGCAACGCGCGGCGCAGTGCGCGACAAATGCATGACCGCTGCCGCGCACCGCAGGGGCTGCGCAAGGGGCTACGCACCGGCGTCAGGCAGGGAAAGTGTTTCTGGTGCAGGTGGCAGTAACAGGCCGACGGTGCTCGTGCTACGTGTTGCGTCTCGCCGTGCAGCACGCAACACGAGACACGCAACCAGCAAGCAGCTTATTTGCGCTGGACTGCATTGGCTAAGCGGGTTTTATGCGCCGCGTGCGGCGGTGAAGCTGGCGACGAACCGCGCCAGCGTTGTGGAGACCGCGCCCGGCGCCAGCATGATTTCGATCAGGTGAAAGCGCCCTGGCGTCGCCACGGCATACGCCAGCGCCTGCGCCAGCTCTGCGCGCGTCGTCACGCGCCGCCCGATCCCGCCCAGCCCGTCCGCCAACGCTGCAAAGCGCCAGTCGTCCAGGTCGTTGAAACGGCTCTCCGGTTGGAAGATGCGCAACATCTCCCAGCTCCGATTGTTGAAGAGGAGCACGATCGGATCCCAGCCATAGCGGCGGCAATTGCCAAGCTCCCATCCCGTCATCTGAAACGCACCGTCGCCGACCAGGATCAGCGGTCGCCTGCCTGTCGCGGCCTGCACGCCGAGACCTGCGGGCACGCCGTAGCCCATGGTGGCGTAATAGCCGGGAGCCACCAGCTCTGTGTTGTCCATCTCCAACGCGGTGAAGAAGCAATCGCCCATGTCGGCCGCCAGCGGCATACGTCCGTGCGCAGCGAAGAGATCGTTGACGCCGCGTGCGATGTCTGTGGGCGTGATCGGCTGGTCGTCGTGGGGCAGCCCGCGCGGGTAGCTATGAGTCACAGCCGGTGTGGCGGCGACTCGTTCAGCGCGTGCCAACAGCGCATCCACAAACGCCTCCAGCGGAATGTTGGGGTAGATGTGGTAGCCCAGACTGACGGCGCCATTTTCGGCGTGAATGGCATGACGCAGATTCAACCGACGACTCGATACGCCAAAGTTGGTGTCGGAAATAATCACGCCGAGCAAGATCAGCGCGTCCGACTGCTCCACCATCTGCGTCAACTCAGGATCGCCTGCCATGCCCATGTAGGCGCCCAGCACCGGTGCGCTGGAGTTGGCTAACAGGCCGCGCCCCAAAAATGAGGTCACGACGGGCGCACCAAGCAGTTGCGCCAGTTGTGCGACCTTCTGTTCCAGGCCAAAACGGCGCACCTCCACGCCGACCATCAGCATCGGCGACGTCGCCCGCGCCAGCCTTGCAAGCACCTCGTCGACGCAAGTCTGCACGGCCTCAGCGTCCACCGGATCGGGGGGCAATGGCGACACCGGTGCGCACTCCGCAAAGACTGCGCTGCGCGGCGCCTCGAAATAGACCGGCCGCGATTGGGTGACGCAATTGTGCAGCACGCGCGCGATCGCCTCTGGCGCCGTGCGCGGATCGTCCAGGCGCGCCTGGTCGCAGGTAATCTCCCGGAAGATCTGAAACTGCGAATCGAGCGACTTCACCTGATGATGCAACAGCAAGCCGCGCCCGGACTCGGTGCGACCCGGCGCGCCCGAGATGACCACCACAGGGGCTTTTTCTGCATATGCACACGCCACGGCGTTGACCAGATTCAGTGCGCCGGCGCCGTAGGTCACTGCGGCCACTGCCGGCGCTGAGCGCAGGCGCGCCGCCGCGTCCGCAGCAAAGCCGACGCCTGGCTCGTGGCTCAGGGTGTAGAACGGCAGGATGCCGGCTTCCTCGATCACCTTGAACAACGGCAGGGCAAAGTCACCGGGAATCCCGAAAATCTCGCGGGCGCCGTGATCACGGATAGCGCAGAGCAGCGCTTCAGCCAGGTTCATGCGATGCACCTTTCTATCTCAGTCTGCGTGGAAGAACGCGCGGAAGCAACACAATCAAGCGCTCACGCTTCGCCGCGATCGTAGTGGAATGACCAACGAACTGCAACTTCGGTGCGCGCCAATCAGCCAGAACCTCCACGCGTGAGAACGCCGCCCGGCTGGCGACGCCTCCGGTCGGCTGAGTCTCCAGGCGGCAGAGCAAGGGTCGGTTTACGCGGCGCGGCCAAACATGTCGCGCTGGATCACAGAGCAGATCCATTCCACGATCACAGCGTAGCCCCGTTCGCCTGTTTCCGGTTTTGCCAGCCCCGGCGTGCCGATGTAGTCGTGCGGATATTTGCGCGTGCTGTAGAAGATAGCGCCGCCGGTCTTGATGTGCTCCGGCCCCTGCAGTTTGCGCATCTCCTCACGGCTGACATGGAACGGCGCACTGCGCTCAGGATGCACCAGCTCTGGGTGCGTCACCAGCAGGCGCGCAGTCTCGCCTTCGCCGCCGTGCCCCTCTGTCGCCTGCGAGACCTGAATGGTATGGTAGACCTTGCTCAGCGGCGTCAGCCAGTTCAGCACCATCGCCTCGGCGTCGGGCGTCTCTTCGACCAGGATCTGCGCCGCCACCATCATCGAGGGCAGGCTGCCGTCGTGACCGTGAATGAACACGAAGCGCCGAAAGCCGCTCTGATAGAGGCTCAGGCAGACATCGCGGCTGAGCGCGATCAGCGTCTCCGGCTTGAGCGAGACCGTACCCGCATAGCCAAGATGAAAGTTCGACGTGCCGAAGGGGATCACCGGCCCGATCACCACCGGGCAGCCCTCCCTCTCCAACTTCAGCGCCACGCGGCGACAGATTTCACGCGCCTCCATGCTGTCCGTGCCCAAGGGCAAATGGTCGCCGTGCGCCTCCAACGCGCCAAAGGGCAACAGCACGACGTCAGTCCGTTCGCGCGCCCGCGCCACGTCGTGGCTGCTCATTTCGGTCATTGTCGCCGGCCCCTTCTGCACGTACAACACCTCATCGGATTGTTTGAATACATCGTTCATCGGATTCCCCTTGATTCATTCTTCACACCTTGAAACCACGAACTCATCATCGATTGTGGCAATTTGCACAAAGCAAGACGGGCATGTCGCACAATCTTTGGCAAATCGGCGCCGAAATTGGAAGTGAGTTTCCACAATATCGCACCCTCTTCTGTGGTAATATAACCGATATTCAACAGAATGTCTAAACTATTGACATTCTGTCAAAACGGTGATAGCATATTGCACAATCGAGAATCATCCAGGCAGCAGTACGACCTGTCAAACGACGACAAAAGCCAGCCAACACCATGACCCGGAGCGTTGTTTCGTGAGCGCTAACAGCGACAATGCACAGTCACTCATATCCGTGCCAGCGCCTTCGCTCCCAGAGGCGACCTACAGCGTGCTGCGCCAGGTGGCGACGGCGCTGGAGCAGCTTTTCGAGCCATTCTGCGAAGTCGTGATCCATGACTTCGCAGATTTCGAGCACTCAATTGTCTGTCTGGCGGGCAACATCACCAACCGCAGCATTGGCGGCGCAGCGACCGATCTGTTACTCGCCAAAGCCAGTGATGGCGAGACCGACGAAGACCTTTACAACTATCTGACCAGCCTGCCCGGCGGCAGAATGATGAAGTCGTGCACCGTCTTTTTGCGCGACGAACATGGCAGAGCGCGCGGCGCGTTCTGCATCAACTTCGACATCACAGCGTTTGTGACGATGCGCAACCAGTTGGGTCGCTTCATCGCCACCGCCGACCATGGCGACATCGTCGAAACCTTCACCGACGATATCGAAGAAACCGTGCAGAACCTGATCGCCGAGACGCTCGCCGAGATCGGGCAGGGACAGCCGCTGCTCAACCGTGACGACAAGATCGACCTGATCCGCCGGCTGGATGAGAAGGGCGTCTTCCAGGTCAAGAAAATGGCGCCCTTCGTCGCCGACCAGTTGGGCGTGAGCCGCGCCACCATCTACAACTATCTGCGTGAAGGGCGTGGGGAACCGCGTGGAGGCAGCCATGGCTGAGATCGAGGTAATCCTGACCGACCAGGCGCCGATCCCCAGCAGCGGCTACAGCCAGGCGTTGCGCGTTGGCGACCTGGTGGTGACATCCGGCTATCTGGGCACACATCCAGACGGATCGGGCGTGGTCAAGGGCGGCTTCGAGGCTGAGGTGCGCCAGGTGCTGGCAAATATCGGCGCAGTGCTGGCGGCGGCTGGCTGCACCTTTGCCGACGTGATCCGCGTCAACGTCTCGCTCACGGACATCAACCGTTTCGCCGAGATGGATCGCATCTATCGCGAATATTTTCAGCCGCCCTACCCGACGCGCAACACCATCGGCGTCAAGGAACTGTGGGGCGGCGCTCAGGTCGGCTTCGATGTGTGGGCGAGCTGCAAGGGGCGAGTTGCGAAAGGCAACGTTTGACGCTGCTAATCTTCAGGTTGGCTGCCAATCTTCCCGGAAGCTCTGGAACTTCCGGGAAGATGCGATTACTGACAGCATACAAATCTACTATCGACAATGCAACAGAGCGAACAAATTCTATCCTGCATCGATCCGAATGAACCAGTTGCGCTGACGCAACGGTTGATCCGCATCCCTTCCTTCCTGTGGCATGAGTCCGAGTTGGGGCGCTGGATTGCAGAGTGGATGAGTGCACGCGGCTTCGAGGTCGAGCTACAAACGGTGCCGCTGCCACACCTGCCCAACCATTCGACCGGCGTCACCCATCAGGCAATCGGGGTGCTGCGCGGGGAGGGCGGCGGGCCGAGTCTTATGCTGTGCGGGCACACCGACACCAGCGACTGGCAAGGGCGCCCGTTTCGCGAGGAGGAGTGGACGCACGATCCGTTTGGCGGAGACATCGTGGAGGGCAAGCTCTACGGGCTGGGCGCCATCAATATGAAGGCAGGTGTGGCTGCCATCCTCTCAGCAGCGGACGCGCTGCGTCGCGCCGGGATCAAGCGCCGGGGCGACCTGATCGTGGCATGCGTGGTGGCGGAGACAGGCGGCGGCGTGGGCGCGGTGCATCTGATCGAGCAGGGCTGGCGTCCTGATTACTGCATCGTCACTGAGGCGGGCAACCTCGACGTCGGGCTGATCTCCGTGGGCTATGTGCAGGGCAAGGTGCGCGTGATCGGTGAGTTCAAGCACCGCGTGCCCTACGTCAACCCCATCGAGCAGATCGCAAAAGTGATTCACGCCTTCAGCCCGGCGTATCAGCCGATTCCAGAAGGCGGCTGGCTGCGCTTTACACCGCACCCCTTGCTGCCCGGCTTTCCGCGCATGGCGGTGCGCAACATCGAACATTTTCAGGACACGACGACGCTCACCTTCGACCTGCGCATCGTGCCGGGCATGAGCGAGGCAAGCGTGCGTGAGGACATCACGCAGCTGCTCGATCGTTTCGCCGCCGAAGACCCGACCTTCCGCTACGAGCTGGTGATTCCGCAGAGTCCACAGCAGCCCAACATGCCTGCGCGCGCAGCCACACCGGTTGAAAGTCCACTGGCGCAGGCGTTGATCGCCAGCCACACCCGCGTTACGGGCGCGGCGCCGGTTGTCGGCGCAGGGCACCGCATTGGCGCCACGGCGGACACCTGTCACTTCAAGGGCGTCGGCATCGAGTGTGTGGAGTATGGCCCCGGCTTCATCCCGGTCTGGCCGATGGTGGACGAGTGCATCGACATCGACCAGATCGTCACGGCGACGCAAGTGCTGGCGCTGACGGCGGCGGAGATCGTCGGCGCGTAGGGGCGATGTGCGGCTGCGAGCCGCACCTACATGATGGGAGAGATGTGCGGCTATGAGCCGCACCTACGGAAGAGGAACTGCGAATGGAAACCGACAAATTACTCGACATCTACACCCGCATTCTGCGCATTCGCCGCTTCGAGGAAGAGGTGGGCAAGCTCTTTGCGCAGGGACAACTGCCTGGCTTCGTTCATCTCTACATCGGCGAAGAGGCGGTTGGCGCTGGCGTCTGCGCTGCGCTGCGCGATGACGACTATATCGTGAGCACGCACCGCGGTCACGGACACGTGCTGGCGAAGGGCGGCGACATGCAGCGGATGATGGCGGAGCTCTTCGGCAAGAGCGATGGCTATTGCAAAGGCAAAGGCGGCTCCATGCACATTGCCGACTTCTCGATCGGTATGTTGGGCGCGTGCGGCATCGTGGGCGGCGGCATTCCGGTGGCTGTCGGCGCAGGGCTGAGCGCCAGGACGCGCGGCACAGATCAGGTCTCCGTCACCTTTTTTGGCGACGGCGCAGCGAATGAGGGCAGCTTCCACGAATCGCTCAACCTGGCGTCGGCGCTCAAGCTGCCCGTAATCTTCGTCTGCGAGAACAACCAGTACGGTGAATTCACCCCCGCCGCCTCCGCCATGAACATCAAGGACATCGCGGTGCGCGCCCAGGGCTACGGCATCCCCGGCGTGATCGTCGATGGCACCGACGCAATCGCCATGTACGCGGCGGCGCAGGAAGCGGTCGCCCGCGCCCGCCGCGGCGCAGGGCCGACCCTGATCGAAGCCAAAACGCACCGTCGCGGCGGTCACGCCGAAGGCGAAGACGCCTTCCTGGCGGGTCAACAATATCTGCTGCCGGAAGAACGCGACGCCATGCGCCGCAACGATCCGTTGCTCAAGCTGCACGATTACATTGTGGAACGCCAGCTCGTGGCGCTGGAAACGCTGGAAACGCTCGACCAAGAAGTCCGGCAAGCCGTGGCCGATGCAGTCGCGTTTGCCCGCGCCAGCGCAGCGCCGGATGAATCCATTCTCTACGAGGACACCTGGGTGTAACCTATGCCACGCAAAACTTATATCGCGGCGATTCAAGCTGCGTTAGCCGAAGAACTCCGTCACGATCCGAGCGTCATTCTGATCGGTGAGGATGTGCGCATTGGCGTCTTTGCCGGCACACGTGGGCTGCACGCCGAATTTGGCGACGCCCGCGTCATCGACACGCCAATTTCCGAGCTGGGTGTGGCTGGCGCCGGCATTGGCGCAGCCGCCACCGGCTTACGTCCTGTGGTCGATCTGATGTTCGGCACGTTCCTCTATCTTGCGTTCGATCAGATCGCCAACCAGGCCGCAGCCATGCGCTACATGTTCGGCGGCCAGACCAAAGTGCCCGTCACCTTCATGGTGCAGAATGGCGGCGGCATTGGCGCCGGACCGCATCACAGCCAGGCTGTCCATCCTTTCTTCATGCACCTGCCGCTGATCAAGGTCGTCATGCCGAGCACACCCTACGATGTCAAGGGGTTGCTCAAAGCTGCGATCCGCGACGACAACCCGGTCATCTTCCTCAATCATCTGGCGTTGGGCGGCCAGCGCGGGGAAGTGCCAGACGAGGAATACCTCATCCCGCTGGGCAAAGCCGACATCAAGCGCGCTGGCCGCGACGTGACCATCGTTTGCGCCGGGCTGATGGTGCACCATGCGCTCAAGGCGGCCACCGAACTGGCGACGCAGGGCATTGAGGCGGAGGTGATCGACCTGCGCACACTCAAGCCGTGGGACGAAGCGACGGTGCTGGCAAGTGTAGCGCGCACCGGTCGCTGCGTTGTCGTCGATGAGAGCTACCCGGTCTGCGGCGGCGCCAGCGAGTGGGCGGCGTGCATCAGCGAAAAGGCGTGGGATCACCTCACAGCGCCGGTGCAGCGCGTCAGCAGCGTGCATGTGCCGATCCCCTTCAGCCCGGTGTTGGAGAAGATGGTCATCCCGCAGCCAACGGACATTGTCGCCGCGGTGCAGCGCATCGTCGCTCAGCCTGAACCGGAAAGGATCTGAAACATGGCGCAGCACCCGATCTACATGCCCAAGTTTGGCATGACCATGACCGAAGGCATCATCGTGCAGTGGCACAAACAGCTGGGCGATCCGATCAGCACCGGCGAGCCGCTCGTCACCGTCCAGACCGAGAAGGTCGACACCGAAATCGAGTCGCCGGTGGATGGCGTCGTCGCCGAGCTGCACTACGCCGTGGACGACGAAGCGCCGGTCGGCGAAGTGATCGCCGTGATTGAAACGTAATTTCATTCAACACTACATTTGTTGCCTGGATTTGCTGACGAACAAGGCGTCGTGAACCCACCTGCGACCCGAACTTTTCGGAACGATGCATCTTGGTTTAAGGAGACGATGTATGAGCAAGCAGAGTATGAGCAAGCAGAATGGACAGCAGACTTACTCGATCGAAGTAGAGAAAGCATTGATGTCACGGCGTCGCTTCTTGCAGGGGGCTGCGGGCATGGCGAGCCTCGTCACCTTTGCACACCTGGCGGCGGCGTGTGGCGCCCCGGCGGCGCCGGCGACGACTGCACCGGCGGCAGAAGCTGGCGCTGCGGCGGCAACCGGGCCCAAACAGGGCGGGCGCATCATCTTCGCCGCCGAATCGATCGGCGAGTCGCTGGAGCCGGGTCTGTGGAACGGCTTCGGCATCATCAACATTGTAGACAACCTGGCTGCCTACCTCACGCGTCCCAACTCCAGTGGCGTATGGACTGACCCGGCGGAGGGCTTCATCGCCGAATCCTGGACGATCTCCGATGATGGGCGCACCTACACCTTCAAGATTCGCCCCGGCATGACCTTTCACGACGGTGCACCGGTCGACGCCAACGCTGTCGTGCGTAGCCTGACGCGCCAGGTCAACCCCGATGACCCCAGCTACGTCGAAGGGCTGTACATGCACACGAACTATACCTCCAACCGCAAGAGCATCACTGCGCCCGATGACATGACCGTCGTCATCGAGCTGGAGGCGCCGGACGCCGCCTATCTCTACCGCCTCTTCCATCCGTCGGCAGTGATTCTGAGCCCGAAATCGCTGGATGAGCTGAAGCAGGGCATCGCCACCAACCTGGTGAGCGCCGGCCCCTTCAAGCTGGCAAAGTTCACGCCCGGCGCTGAAGGGCAGCTTGTCGCCTTTGAGGATTACTACCTGGGGCGCCCGCATCTCGATGAGATCGTGATCCGCGGCTATCCTGATGAAGGCGCCATGCTCTCGGCAATCGAGGCAGGTGAAGTAAACTTCGCACCCTATCCGCCTTCCTCGGCAATCCCGCGGCTGCAAAACGACCCCACTAAGAAGGTCGTGGCTGGCGATCCGGTCGTCAACCTTTTCCTGGCCGCCAATGTCAACAATGCGCCGCTGGACAATAAGGATGTGCGCAAGGCGATCAACTACGCCATCAACCGCGAGAACTTGATCCAGGCTGTGCTATACGGGCTGGGCGAGCCGCCGGCGACGATGGTCGGACCGACTGAGCTCGGCTTCGATCCATCGGGCCGAGAGATCAGCAAGCAGGACATCGCCAAGGCGCAGGAGCACATCGCCGCATCCGGACTGGCGACGCCGATTCCGATCACGCTCACCTACGAGAGCAACCGCTTCTGGCCCCAGATGGCGGAGTTAATCAAGAGCGACCTGGAGGCGGTCGGTTTCGCCGTCACGCTCGACGCGCAGGATGCTGGCTCGTATTGGGGCAAGGTGCTCGACGGCAAAGCGCAGCTCAGCATGAATCAGCGTTCATTGTGGGTTCCCGATCCCGACAACAAAGTTGTGCTGCTGCAATCGGGCGAGGCGTCCGCCAAAGGCGAGACCGGCATTGTCACCGGTCTGCCAGAGTTTTCGGCGAAAATGGACGAGTTGCTCGCCGCCGGCAAGAGCGAACTCGATCCCGAAAAGCGCAAAGCGATCTACAAAGAAATCCAGGAGATGATTCTGGAGGAATTGCCCTACATCATGCTGGCGTACTACACCAAGCCAACGGTGATGGCCGCCAATGTCGAAGGGCTGAAGCCGGGCGCCGCCGCCACGGAGCGCGTCTTCCTGGAAGATGTGTGGCTGAATTAGAGATTAGAGATTAGAGATTGGGAGAATCAGTGCAGTACACAACAATCTCCAATCTCTAATCTCTAGTTTCCAATCTCCTTATCCTGGAGTGCACGAGGCGTATGACTACTGCAGGAGCAAAGGCGTTGCCAGGGATCGATGCGTCACAGGCTGTGCGCCCGTCGCGGCGTTGGGCGGCGTTCTTACGGCACAATGAGTTGACGCTGCTTGGCGGGGGCTTCCTGCTGTTCGTGATCATCGTCAGCGTGGCCGCGCCGTGGCTTGCGCCACACGATCCCGTCAAGATCGACATTCCGCAACGGCTGCAGGCGCCGTCGCTGGCGCATCCGTTCGGCACCGATGAGTTTGGCCGTGACCTGCTCACGCGCGTCATGTATGGCGGGCGCCCGGTGCTGCTCACGGGCTTGCTGTCGGTGTTGGCGGCGATGGTGGCGGGGACGACGATCGGCGTCGTGGCCGGGTATCTGGGCGGGCATGTCGACAACCTGTCCATGCGGCTGATCGACGTCATGTTGAGCTTTCCAGCCGTGTTGCTGGCGATCTTGATTGTGGCGTCGCTAGGCACGGGCGTTGCCAATGCCATCATCGCCATCACCTTCTCGCTGATTCCAACCTTTGCGCGCGTGGCACGCGCCCTGACGCTCTCGCTTGCCGTAGATCAGTTTGTACTGGCTGCGCGCGCCGTTGGCGCCAGTAGCTTGCGCGTCATCGGGCGTCATATCCTGCCCAACCTGCTGCCGCCACTCATCGTACAGGCGACGGCGATGCTGGCGATCGCCATCGCCTTTGCTTCGGCGTTGAGTTTCCTCGGCCTCGGCGTGGAGCCGCCGACGCCAGACTGGGGCTTGATGGTCAGCGAAGGCCAGCGCCTGATCTACGACGCCTTGTGGGCGCCGTTCTTTCCCGGTCTGGCAATCACGCTGACCGTGCTGGCGGTCAACTTCCTGGGCGACGGACTGCGCGACCGCCTGGACCCTACGCTACGCAACCGGTGAATCTATGCGTTACCTGATCTACCGCATCCTGTGGCTTCCCATCGTTCTGTGGGCCGTAGCGACGTTGACCTTCCTGGTGTTGCGCCTCGTCCCCGGTGACCCGATGGGGCAGGTTGCCACATTGATTGTCGACCAGGGGCAACTCGAACGCATCCGCGCTGAATGGGGTTTGACGCAGCCGCTCTGGCAGCAATATCTGACGTTCCTGGGCAACCTGGTCAGCGGCAGTCTGGGCGTCTCGATGGCGTCAGGCGTGCCGGTCTCCACCTTGCTGCTCCAAAAGATGCCGCCGACGATCGAGCTGGCCGTCTTTTCGATGATCATCGCCACGCTGATCGGCGTGACTGCCGGCATTATTTCGGCGACCACGCGGCGTCGCACGGTCGATGCGGCAGTGCGCGGGCTGGCAGTGCTTGGCCTGTCGATCCCCTGGTTCTGGATCGCGATCATGCTGATCTTTGTCTTTGCCGTGCAGTTGCGTTGGTTTCCGGTGGGCGGGCGGGTCGGCGTCGGTGTACAGTACACGACGATCACCAACTTCATCTTTCTGGACGCCGTGCTCACCGGCAACTGGGATGCGTTCTTCAGCGCGCTGCGCCACATCACGTTGCCGGCGCTTGCCATTGGTTTAACCACGGCTGGCTTTATCATGCGCATGACGCGTTCGTCGATGCTCGAAGTCATGCACCGCGAGTACATCCGCGCCGCGCGCGCACGCGGTTTGCACAACCGCAGCATCCTCTGGGTGCACGCGCTGCGCAATGCCATGCTCCCCGTGATCACCTTGCTCGGCTTGCAGTTTGGCGCGTTGCTGGGCGGCGCCGTCATCACCGAACTCGTCTTCTCCTGGCCCGGCATGGGGCGCATGTTGCTCGATGGCATCCTGCGCCGCGATTACGCCGTCGTGCAGGGAGCGGTGATTCTGGTGGCGTTTTTCTACGTTGTGGCCAACCTGATTGTAGACATCTTCTATCACACGCTTGACCCGCGACTACGGGGACGGTGAATGGGGGGAGATTGGAGACTGGAGACTGGAGATCTGGTATGGTAGGACGGGCGGTGGGTAAAGTAGCGATCGTCACAGGCGCGGCGCAGGGGATCGGGCGTGCGATTGCGCGGCGTCTGGCGGCAGAAGGCGCGGCGGTCGTGTTCGCCGATCTCAACCTGCCGGCGGCGGAGGCGACAGCGGCGGCAGTGTACACCGACACCGGCGCGCCGACGCTGGCGGTCGAAGTCGATGTCACCGAGCGCGCCGGCGTCGAAGCAATGATGGCGGCGACGCTGGCGCGCTTTGGTCGCCTCGACATCCTGGTCAACAACGCCGGCATTTTCGGCAACGCCCGCTTCGAGGCAATGACCGACGAGCAGTGGCAGCGCATGATCGCCGTCAACCTGACCAGCGTCTTTGTGGTCAGTCAGGTCGTTGTGCGTCACTGGCTGGCGCACAAGACGCCCGGCGCCATCGTCAACCTTGCCTCGATCAGCGGCATCGTCGCCTTCACCGACTCGTCGCACTACGCCGCCGCCAAGATGGGCGTGATCGGGCTGACGCGCTCGCTGGCAATGGAGATGGGAGCGCACGGCATCCGCGTCAACGCCGTGGCGCCTGGCATCATTGCCACCGAGATGACGCGGCGCTCGCTGGAGGCGCCCGACCTTTCCGGCGGCTGGCTACGCCGCATTCCGCAGCATCGCTACGGCACGCCCGAAGATGTCGCTGCTGGCGTCGCTTTTCTTGTTTCCGATGACGCCGCCTATGTCAACGGTGAACTGCTCTTTATCGACGGCGGCGGCACGTTTGCGTGGGATAAGCCGAGCGATGCGGAGCGGTAGGGGGAGATTGGGAGATTTGAGATTGGAGACTTGAGATTGGGCGCAAAGGATGTTGGCGATTCACAACGCAGCAACGCCGACCTTGCGCTGCGCTCTTCCCCTCTGATTGTTTGGGCGGGGCTGGCATTGCTGGATGCGCGGACGCCGGTGCAGCGCGACTACGGCGTGTGTATCATCGGCAATCACATTGTCGATGTTGGCTCGCAAAGCGAGTTGCAACAACGTCATCCTGATGCAGCTATGGTTGGCGACGCCGACTTCTGCCTGCTGCCGGGCCTGATCAACGCCCACGATCACGGGCGCGGCCTGAGCGGGGTGGCGCTGGGCGTCGCTGACGACCTGCTCGAAGTGTGGCTGATGTCGCTCGGCGCGCTGCCGGCGATCGACCCGGCGCTGCTGGCGCAGCTCGAAGGCGTCACGTTGTTGCGCGGCGGCGTCACCGCGACCGCGCACAGCCATAACCCTTCCTCCTGGGATCGCCTGCCCGACGAGTGCGCGCCAACGATCCACGGCTACCGCGCCGCTGGCATCCGCGTGGCGTTCCACCCTCCTTACGTCGATCAGAATCCGCTGCTCTACGCCGGGCATGATGAATTTTTGGCTGGCTTGAGCGCCGAGGTGCGGTCGCTGGCGCAGGCGGCGATGCAACTGCCTGCGCTTGGCCTTGACGACTACTTTGGGCTGTGCACCGACCTCTACACCCGCTTTCACGACGCCGTCGATCACACCATTCACATTCAGATCAGCCCGGCGGGCGGCGCCTGGTGCAGCGACGCGCTGATCCTGGCGGCTTGCGACTGGGCGACAGCGCGCAATACACGCGTGCAGATGCACCTGCTGGAGACGCGCTATCAGGCGTTGTATGCGCGGCGCCGCTGGGGAAAATCGTTCGTGCGTCACCTGGACGAAATCGGCGCCCTGGGGCCATGGCTGACGCTGGCGCACATGGTCTGGCTTGACGACGGCGACATCGAGATGCTGCGGGATCGCGGCGTCGCCATCGTCCACAATCCGAGCAGCAACTTGCGTCTGCGCAGCGGGATCGCGCCACTGCCCGATCTGTTGAGAGCCGGCATCGCCCTGGGCGTCGGGTTGGATGGCTACGCGCTGGACGATGACCAGGACTACCTGCGCGAGCTGCGGCTGGCGTGGACGCTGGCGAATCGACCGGGCGCAACCTCGCCGACCGTCCCCGCCGCCGACATCCTACACCTGGGTGCAGTCGGCGGCGCATCCGTGACGTTTGGCGCCGACGTTCCACTGGGACGGCTGGCAATCGGCGCCCTGGCTGACCTGGTGCTGCTCGACTGGCGCAGCATCGAGGGCGTCTGGATGTCACCGCAGGCGTCGCTGCTCGATGTGCTGCTGCGCCGCGCCAATCGTACGCACGTGCGCCATGTCATGGTCAACGGCGAGTGGGTCGTGCGTGAAGGACGCGCCACGCGCATCGACGAGGCCGCGCTGCTGACGGAGGTGCGGGCGGCGCTGCAACTTGCAGCCGCTGCACAGTCCGAATCGGGCGGCATCCTGGCTGCACGTACATTGGCGCCTCACGTGCGCCGCTTCTACGCTGGCTGGGACGCGTTCTCGACGTCATAGCAACACACCGCTGCGAGCGGCGTCTACGGCGAGGCGGCGGGTCTGAGCGTAGCTGCGGCTCGCAGCCGCAGACCTCTACCGAGGAACGAAGCCGGTTGAGAGGCGCAGAACACGCCGCTGCGAGCGGCGTCTACGGCGAGGCGGCGGGTCCGAGCGTAGCTGCGGCTCTCAGCCGCA
>Ga0272446_1000826_pt1 | contig 47237 bp, 43 predicted proteins | sample YNPCB0061_FD_194587 | JGI IMG/M metagenome (GOLD analysis project Ga0272446, IMG submission 194587) | Hot spring microbial mat communities from Yellowstone National Park, WY, United States - YNP-CB-006-1 | ecosystem: Environmental > Aquatic > Thermal springs > Hot (42-90C) > Sediment | place...
AACGCGCCGGGCGTGCGGCTGACGGCGACGAGGTCGGACGCGCCGCGCGCGCGCAGGGCGACGACGACGGCCCGCGCCGCGCCGCCGGTCCCGAGGACGATCGCGCGCGCGGTCGGCTCGGCGCCGAGCTCGTCGAGGGCGGCGCGGACCCCGGCCACGTCGGTGTTGTGCCCGCGCGGGCGCGGCGCCGCCGGGTCGTAGACGACGGTGTTCACCGCCCCGACGCGGCGCGCCTCCTCGTCGGCGTCGACGAGCGCGAGCACCCCCTCTTTGTGCGGGATGGTGACGTTGAGGCCGCGGATCCCGAGCGCGCCGGCGCCGGCGATGGCGGTGGCGAGGCGCGCCGGCTCGACGGGAAACGCCACGTAGGCCCAGTCGAGCCCGAGCGCCGCGAAGGCGGCGTTGTGCATCGCCGGCGATCGGCTGTGCCGGATCGGCCAGCCGATGACCGCGCAGAGTGTCGTCGACGCGCGCAACGGCACGACAGCTCAGCCTCAGCCGCGCAGGATGAAGCGGTCGCCGCCCTTCAGCTGCGCTGCGCGGACGGCGGCGTGCGCGTCGCGGACCATGCGCGCGAACGAGGGCTGCGGGTGGCTGGTGCGGCCCGTCGGTGGCGGCTCGGTCCGTCGCTGGCGCTGCGTGGCGACGCCGACCGAGGCCGTCGGCATCAGCGTCGTGCCGCCGGCGCGGAAGCGGCAGCTGCGGATCTGCTCGACGATGCGCCGCGCGACGGTCTCGGCGCCGCGCGCGTCGGTGTGCGGCAGCAGCACGAGGAAGCGCCCCTCGCCGTAGCGCACCGCCAGGTCGACGTCGCGCACGGCGGCGCGGATCAGCGGCTCGCAGGCGAGCGCCAGCTCCTCGAGGAGCTGCGGCGACTGGCGCCCGTGCGGCAGCGCATCGAGCGCCACGACGAGGAGCGCGATCGGGTAGCCGTGGCGCCCCGCCCGTCGGATCTCGAGCGGCAGGAGCTTCTTGAAGAGATCGATGTGCAGGAGCCCCGAGCCGCCGTGGCGATCGCGCCGGACGCCGCTCAGCTCGGCGAGCGCCAGCTCGAGGCGCTGCCGCTGCTCGCGGAGGAGCTGCGCCGTCGCCGCCGAGTAGAGCGCGACCGCGACCATCTCCTTGCGGTAGGGGCGCAGCACGAAGGAGTCGGCCGCGAGGTGCGCCGCCAGCGCCGCGGGGCGCGGCTGCTTCGCCGAGAGCGACACGACGAGCGGGATGTTCGCCGCGCGGAGGCGCGGGTAGATGGGCTCGGCGGTGGGGTGCACGGCGACGACCGCGGTCGCGCCGTCGACGAGGGCGAGCGCCTCGAAGGCGTCGGCCGCCACCTGCGGCGTGTAGCCGAGGGCGGCGAGGACGGCGCTGGCCTTGTCGCGCGACGCCTTCGACGGGTCGATGACGACGATCGTCTTTTGGAAGACGGCAGCCGGGGCACGCACGGTCGAAGCGCTCGCAGCCAAGGGATCTTGTCTAGCGTATCACAATCGAAAATCGACCGATGAGTTCGGCGGGCGGCGGAGGTCTATCCGGCATGAGCACGAGACACCGTGAAGCGGGCGAGTTCTGTTGGATGAACATCCTCACCAAGCAGCCGTCGGACGCGCGGGCCTTCTTCGGCGGGCTCCTCGGCTGGAGCTACCGCGAGATGCCGGGCACGAAGGGCCACGTCATCGTCGTCGGTGGCCGCGACGTCGGCGCGATCTTCGACGTCGACGACCCGGGCTCTCCGCCCGGCACGCAGCCCATGATCGGCGTCATGGTGCGCGTCGAGAGCGCCGACGGCACGGCGGAGCGGGCGCGTGCGCTCGGCGGGCAGGCGCGCCCGCCGTTCGACGTCTTCGAGGCGGGGCGGATGGCGGTCCTCCACGACCCGGCCGGGGCGCAGCTCGACGCGTGGCAGCCGCGGCGCCTCCTCGGCACCGACGTCGATCCGTCGCTGCACGGCGCGCCCTGCTGGGCCGAGCTGATGACGCCCGACCCCGAGCGCGCGATCGCCTTCTACACCGGGCTCTTCGGCTGGACCGCGCACCTCGTCCACGAGGCGCCGATCCGCTACACGATCTTCCGCCAGGGCACGCGCGACGTCGGCGGGCTCCTTCAGGGCGAGGCCGCGCGCTGGGGCACCTACTTCAACGTGCGCGACGCCGCAGCGACGGTGAAGCAGGCCGTCGCCAACGGCGCCACGCTCTGCATGGACCTCTTCGACGCCCCCAACATCGGCCGCTTCACCACGCTCGTCTCCCCGCACGGCGTCCCCTTCTCGATCATCCAGCCACCCCCCGGCATGTGATCGATCACTGAGGGAAGCGCAGGAGGAAGAGCGCGCTCTCCAGGTTGTCCGAGAGGATGGCGTCGCCGCTCGGCGTGAACGCGAAGCCCTGGACGAAGTTCACGCTGGCGCGCGCGAGCGGGCCGACGATCGCCTTCAACAGGAGCCCATTCCCGATGACCGTCGTGACGGCGCGCGTCCCGAGGTCGAACCGACGCACCATCCCGGTGTCGGCGGCGAGGAGGTGCCCCTTTCCGTCGCTGCCGCAGGCCGACAGGTTGAAGAAGCGGGCCGCCGTTCCCACGCCGTCGCTCGCTCCCGACGCCGCCGCATCTCCCGCCACCGTCGTGACCGAGTAGTCGGACAGATTGATCGCGCGGATCGCCGTCACGTCGCAGACGTAGAGCGTCCCGCCGTCGAGGGCCATCCCGAGCGGGTTCTTGAAGCCTGCGGCTCGGCCGACGCCGTCGACGATCGCGGAGGTGTTCGGGTCGCCCGCGATCGTCTCGACGACGCCGGTCGAGATCGTGAGGCGCCGGATGATCGGCTCGACGTAGTCCTCCATGTACAGGTGATCCTGGTGATCCCCGACGAGGTACGCGGGGTAGTTGAGGCGCGCGTTGACCCCGACTCCGTCGAGTGTTCCAGCCGTCGAGTACTGACCGACGATCGTCGTCACGGTGTTCGTCGCGAGATCGATCCGCCGGATGGTGTGCCCATTGCCGTCGCCGACGTAGAGACTTCCCCCGTCGAGAAAGAGCCCTTCGGGGCGTGAGAAGCGCGCGTTCGCCCCGACGCCGTCGTCGCCGCCGAGCAGCCCCGGCGAGCCAGCGATGGTGCTCACCTGCCCGGTGGCGAGGTCGTACGACCGGATGGTCGCGTTGTTGTTCTCGGCGACGTAGAAGCGGCGTCCATCGCCGGTCACCGACGCGGGGAGCCAGAAGCGTGCGACCGCGCCGGCGCCGTCGACGTGGCCGTACGAGGGTGCGACTCCGGCGACGGTGGAGACGCCAAACGTCCCGTTCATCAGCCGCCGCAAGGTGCCTGCGCCTCGGTCGGCGACGAAGAGCCCGCTCGAGTCGACGGTGATGGCGTCAACGCTCCCGAAGTACGCCTGCGTCCCGGGGCTGCCGTCGGTCGCAGGAATGAACGTCACCGCCGCTCCGGGTGCGACTGGGACGTGCGCGATCCCGGCGATGCGCGTCACCGAGCGGTTGCCGATCGGCATCGCGCGGACCGTTCCGCCGTCGGTCTCGCCGATGAAGAGCGTCTGGTTGTCGCCGCTGAGCGCGAGCGCGACCGGCGTCCAGAACCGCGCCGCTCCGCCAATGCCATGACCCCAGGCGCTGCGGCCATGCCGGCGAGCGTGGTGACCGCGCCCGTCGCGATCGTGAGCTGCCGGATGGTGTGATTCCCCGAGTCGGCGATGAAGAGCCTGCTCCCGTCGAAGGCGATCCCGAGCGGCCGATTGAAGCTGGCGTCCGTCGCGGGACCCGATGGTGCGTCGGCGCTCCCGGGGATGCCGGACGTTCCGGCGATGATCTCGGGCGTGATCGTCGCGCTCGCCGTCGAGACGCGGTAGATGACGTGGCCGTTCGCCGAGGCGACGTAGAGGAGCTGGTTGGCGGCGTCGAGCGCCAGCCCGCCGATGCGACGGAAGCTCGGCGTCGAGCCGTCCCCCTGCGTCGGGGTCGTCACCGTTCCGGCGGTCAGGTCGACCTTGCGGAGCACGCCCTGTGAGCCGATCCACAGCGTGTTGCGCTGCGTGTCGAGAGCCATCGCGCGGATGCCCGCGAAGCGCGCCTCGACGGCGAGCCGTCCGTCGACGTTCTCGCAGCGCGGTTGACCGCCGATCGTCGTCACGGTCTGCGTCGCGACGACATACTTGCGGATGGTGCATCCGCCGTCGTCGCCGATGTAGAGCGTTCCGGCGCCGTCGTTCACGACCGCGTTGGGACGGAGGAAACGTGCCTCGCTGCCGACGCCGTCGGCCTCCCCCCAGCCGCCCGGCTTCCCGGCGAGGAGCTCGAGGCCGTAGTCGGCGACGGTGATTGTGGCAGTGCCGATGTTGGTCGCGTCGGTCGAGCTGGTGGCCGTGACGGTGATCGGGCCGCCGGGCTGATCGGGCGCGGTGAAGAGGCCATTTTCGTCAATCGCGCCCGCGCTCGTGCTCCAGGTGACGGGGCGATCGGCGCTGAGCTGCAGGGTGCGCGTCCGCGTCACCGTCGCCGTCGGTGGCGTGACGGTAATCGTCGGCTTCGCCGCGTAAGTGAGCGTGACGGTGCGCGCGACGAGGCCGCCGGTGAGCTCGGCGTCGGTCATGCCGCTCCCGAGGAGGTTGCCGCGATCGTCGTGGACGGTGACGCGGATCGACAGCGTCCCGCTCGAGACGGCGGGGACCAGCTGGATGCGCTCTTCGCTCGGCAGCCCGACGAGCGCGTAGCTCTTCGAGGTCGCGTGGACGCCGCTCACCTCGATGGTGAGGTCGGTGACCTGTGCGCGGATCTCCGGCGTGAGGGTGGCGTCGGCGACGATGGTGAGGTTGACGGCGTTCGACGGCCCCGACGCGCCACAGCCGATCAGCGTGGCTACAGCCACGAATCCAAGAAAACGAAGCGACATGGAAGCTGCATCTTATCCCGAGTGGCCGCGCCGATTGGTTGGGCCATTCGGGAAGATGCGGCGTGTGGGGCCGTATGTGGGGACATGCGGAATCCATTCCTTTCGACGGTCGACCTGATGGTGTGGCCGGGGAAGCGTGTGTTTCCGACGCGCCTTCTGACCCTCGACGCCGTGGTCGGTGGGGAGCGCCATCGCGAGTTCATCGAGCGCCTCCTCCAGATCCTCGACGCGATCGATGCGGCGGACGACGACCTCGGCCGGGACGCCAACCGCCTGACCGCGCTCGTCGTCGAGGCGGAGGCGGGACGCCTGGCGCCGCTCGAGCGCCCGCTCCTCCACCTCATCGCCGACGCGGTCGATTGGCCGTCGCGCTACAAGCCCTCGTTCCACGACCAGTTCCTCTACGACTTCGCCGCCTTCGGCCTGCGCGAGGCGCTCGCCTACCTGTTCGCCTGCGAGCCGGCGCTCGCCGAGGCGCGTCGCTTCACGCAGATGCTCGTGCGCGGCTACCTCGCCGTCGCCGAGGACTTCCGCGAGCACGCCGAGGCGGTCCGCGTCGAGCACGAGTGGATCGAGCGCGAGATCGACCCGAGCGATCCGGCGACGCTGCTCTTCGATCGCCTGGTCCTCGCCGAGGTCCGCAAATACGGCAGCGTCTGGAGCGATCGGCGCACGACCGAGGCGCGCGGCCGGCTGACGGTGCCGCGCGACCCGCTCATGTGGCGCGCTGGGTGGCAGCTCCACGCGCTGCCGCCGCCCGCCGGGCCGCTCGACGAGCACGCCTCGTACGCGCCGCAGCCGGCCTTCGCGCCGCCGCGCGCGCGCACCGTCGTCGATGCGTCGTCGCCGGCGACCGCCTTGCGCGTACGCTTCTAGCCGCATGGAAAATCCGTTCCTCGCCTCGGCGGACGTCAGCGTCTGGCCGGGGCGCCGCCTCCTCCCCGCGCGGCTGTCGCGGCTCGCACCCGCGCACCAGATTTTTGTCCAGCAGGTTCTCCAGATCCTCGACGCCATCGACGACGAGGGCGAGGCGGTAGCGCGCGATCCGGCGCGGGTCGCGGCGCTCGTCGACGACGCGCAGGCGGGGCGACTCGACGCGCTCGAGCAGCCGCTGGACGTGCTCGTCGCCGACGCGGCCGAGTGGCCGCCCGGGATGAAGGCGTCGTACGCCGACCAGTTCCTCCGCGACCTCGTCACCGTCGGGCTGCGCGAGGCGCTCGCCTACCTCTTCGCCGTCGAGCCGGCGTTCGCCGACTGTCGCTCCCTCGTGCTCTTCCTCGCGCGCGGCTACGTCTTCGCCGCCACCGACTTCCTCGCCCACGCCGCCGCCTTCGCCGGCGAGACCGACGCCGAGCCCGAGCGCCGGGGCGCGTTCACCGTCCCGCGCGACGCGCGCATCTGGCTCGCCGGCCGCGTCTAGCCGTCGTCGCCGGACTTCACGGCGTCGACGGTGGCCTCGAGCGCGCCCTCGCGCAGCGTGATCGTCAGGCGATCGCCGGGGGCCACCTCGGAGGCGCGCGTCACCACGTGGCCATCGATCGTCCGCGTGAGGCTGTAGCCGCGCGTGAGGACCCCGAGCGGCGAGAGCGCGTCGAGGCGCCCGGCGAGGAGCGCGAGCGCACGCCGCCCGTCGGCGACCTGGGCCTCGGCGCGCCGGCCGAGCCGCTCGGCGACGGCGTCGAGCGCCCGCCGCGCGTCGGCGAGCCGCGCCGGTCCTTTGACCTCCAAGCGATGCGTGAGCTGCGCCAGCGCCGCGCGATCCCGCGCCACGCGCGCCCGCGGGTGCTGCCCGAGGAGCCGCGCCGTCAGCTCGTCGAGCGCCCGCCGCCGCCGCGCCACGATCGTGCGCAGCGCCTGCCCCGCGCGCTCCTCGCCGGCGTCGAGCCGCTGCCGCGCCTCGGCGATCGCCCGCCGCCCCGCGCGCATGACGCGCGCCCGCCCCTCGTCGAGCCGGTGCTGCAGGTCGGCCCAGTTCGGCACGATCAGCTCGGCCGCCGCCGACGGCGTGGGCGCGCGCGCGTCGGCGACGAAGTCGGCGATGGTGAAGTCGACCTCGTGCCCAACGGCGCTCACCACCGGGACGCGGCAGGCGGCGTTGGCGCGCGCCACCCCCTCGTCGTTGAAGGCGGCCAGATCCTCCGCCGAGCCGCCGCCGCGCCCGACGAGGATCACGTCGACCTCCGGCATGCGGTCGAGCGCGCGGATGGCGCGGATGATCTCGAACGGCGCCGCCTCGCCCTGCACCTGACAGCTGGCGACGAGGAAGCGCATGCGCCCGCGACGGTGCGCGACGCGCAGGATGTCGCGGATCGCCGCGCCCGTCGGAGAGGTGGCGATGCCGACGACGCGCGGCCAGCGCGGCAGCGGGCGCTTGCGCTGCGCATCGAAGAGCCCCTCGGCCTGCAGCTTCTGCTTGAGCGCGAGGAAGGCCATCTCGCGCGCGCCGAGGCCCCCCGGCTCGAGCGCCTCGACGAGGAGCTGGAACTTGCCCTGGCCCTCGTAGATCGACAGCCGCCCGCGCGCGCGCACCTTCACGCCGTCGGCGAGGCGGAAGGCGAGGCGCTGCGCCTGGACGCGGAACATCACCGCCGGGAGCTGCCCCTCGGCGTCGACGAGCGTGAAGTAGACGTGGCCCGAGCGCGGCGCCGACAGGTTGGAGATCTCGCCCTCGACCCAGACGAGCCCGAAGCGCGCCTCGAGGAGGCGGCCGGCCGCGCGCACGAGCTCGTGGACGGCGTAGACGCGCGGCTCGTCGGGGCGCGCCTGCGGCACCAACGGCTCCGCGGGGTGCGGCGCGGGCGCGGCGGCGCGGGCGGTGCGCGCGGCGACGACGGGCGTCGCCTGGGGGCGCGCGATGGTCGAGAAGAGCGGGGTTTGCTTCGGCAGCGACGGGGGCGCGGCTACCTCGGGAACGGGAGCGGGAGCGGGAGCGGGAGCGGGTTTTCGGGCGTCGACCGCCGGCTTTTTGTCTACTCGATTCTCCGGCGAGAGATCGAACAGCGAGCCCTGCGGATCGTCAGGCCGCCGCGAGGGCACGCACCACCGCCTCGCCGGCCTCGCGCGTCGACAGCGACCCGCCGAGGTCGCGCGTCACCTGACGCGCCCGCACCACCGTCGCCACGGCCGCTTCGATCGCCCGCGCCGCCCGCGCCTCGCCGAGGTGCTCGAGCATCATCCCGAGCGACCCGATCGCCCCCAGCGGATTCGCGATCCCCTTGCCGGCGATGTCCGGCGCCGACCCGTGCACCGGCTCGAACAGCGACACCCGCCCCGGGTGGATGTTCCCCGACGGCGCGAGCCCCAGCCCCCCGACGAGCGCCGCGCCCAGATCGGTCAGGATGTCGCCGAACAGGTTCGACGTCACCATCACGTCGAAGCGCTCCGGCGCGCGCACCAACTCCATCGCCGCTACGTCGACGTAGAGGTGCCACGCCTCGACGTCCGGGTACTCGGCGCGCAGCTCCTTGAACACGCGCTGCCACAGCCCGTGCGCGTAGACGAGCGCGTTGGCCTTGTCGACCATGCACAGCTTCCGTCGACGGGTGCGCGCCAGCTCGAACGCCGCGCGCTGGATGCGCTCGACGCCTTTGCGCGTGTTGATGTCCTCGTTGATGGCGATCTCGTCGGGCGTCCCGCGCTTGAAGTTCCCGCCGACGCCCGCGTAGAGGCCCTCGGTGTTCTCGCGCAGCACCATCATGTCGATGTCGGCGAGCGTCTTGTCCTTGATCGGCGTCAGCCGCTCGTCGAGGAGCCGCACCGGTCTCAGATTCACGAAGAGATCGAGCTGGAAGCGCAGCCCGAGGAGGATGTCGCGCGCGTGCACCTGATCGGGGACGCGCGCGTCGCCCAGCGCGCCGAACAGGATCGCGCCGTAGTTCGCGCGCAGATCCTCGACGGCGCCCTTCGGCAGCGTGGTCCCGTCGCGCAGCCAGCGCTCGGCGCCCCAGTCGAACGTCGTGGTCTCCACCGGCCGCCCGAGCAGCGGCCGCACCGCCTCGAGCGCGCGCAGCGCCTCGGCGATGACCTCGCCGCCGATGCCGTCCCCCGGGATCACTGCGATGCGATGCGGAGTCACTGCGCGGGGCCTCCCTCTTTGTGCCCTTCGGCTGCGCGATAAATGGCCGCGTTCTGCCGCACCGTCGCCACCCCGTGCTGCGCCCGCTCGGCCTCGAGGCGCATCTCTTCGCCCATCTCCTCGAACGCCCACCCGCCCCCGACGGTGCGGAAGCGGAACGGCATCCCATCCTGCCGCGCCACCCACATCTGGTCGGGCCCGCCCGGCTTGGTCATCACGTTGCCGCTGACCGACCCCAGCCGCTTGCGGTAGCGCTCGACGAGCTTTCGCTCTTTGTTCAGCGCGACGAAGTAGTCCTCGACGGTCGGCTGCCCCGCGGCCTCGAGGCGCGCCAGCTCCGGCCCCTGCTGCGCCTCGGGGAACTTGGTCCGCACGATGTCGCGCTGCAGCCGCTCGGCCTCGTACATCTTCTTGACGAGATCCTGCGTCTTGCCGTCGAGCAGCCGATAGAACGCGCGCGCGTCCCCGGCGGCGATGGCCTTCTCCAGCGACAGGAACGCCTGCTCGGGCGTCTTCTCCTTGCGCCGATCGCACGCGCCGACACAACAGGCGAGCAGGGCGACGCCCGCGACGACGGAACGCATCCCCCGTGCGTAGCAAACCGCCCCGTCGTCGTCAACGCGAGAACCCGGAGGCGGGCGCGTTGTCCAATCTGTGGTTTACTACCTTGAGAAGAGGCATGGCTGACGACAACCAGAAGGACGATCTCGACGCGCCGCCCCCCGGGGATCCCGACGAGTTCGCGAAGGTCGGCGCGCCGAAGCCGAGCCGCCACCCCATCGGCGCGGTCGTCGTCATCGGCCTCGGGGCGCTGGTGCTCTGGCACACCCGCGCCGACCTGAAGTACGCCCTCTCGTCGCGCACGCCCGTCGAGCTCGGGGAGGCGCGCACCGTCGAGAGCCGCAACGTCGCGCTCGCCGATCTCGACAACCGCTACGCCCGCGTCGAGGGGCTGCCCGATCGTCGCAACGGCCTCGCCATCGAGCCGCGCGGCGAGAAGTCGCGCCACCTGTTCGTGCGGCTCCTCGGGACCAAGAACCGCCTGTTCGTGCGCGTCGTCGACACCGCCAACCGCAGCGAGCTCGCCGACAAGTGGGCGGGGCGCCTGCGCCGCATCGACGCGCTGCCCTGGGCGGCGCAGCTCCGCGACTACTACGCGACCAAGGTCACCGCGCGCCGCTTCATGACCGCCGAGGCGCTCTCGAGCGCGCTCGGAAAGCCCGCGACCACCGACGCGGACGTCGTCGATCGCGCGGGCCAGCCGCTGCGCGTCGCCGCCAACGCCGCGCTCACCCTCGACCTCGTGCGCCCCGATCAGCTCCGCGTCCTGCTCGCGCGCGACACCTTCGCCGCCGAGGAGGACGCCAAGAAGGAGCTCGAGCGGCTCGGCCTCTCGGCGACGGCGGACTACGGCCCGAAGGAGGCGTTCGCCTTCGTCGTCGACGCGCCGCCGGCGATGCGCAACGACGTCATCGCCAAGCTCGAGCAGCGCGGCTTCGCCTTCCAGGCCGCCGACCTCTCGATCGCCGCCGCCCGCGCCGACGTGACAGTCGACGGTGGCTCGCTCGTCGTCCAAAAGGGCGAGGTCGTCGGCGGCGACGGCGCCAAGAGCGCGCTCCGCGCCGCGCCCTTCCGCGCGCCGATTGCCCAGCTCCTCGCGGCCAGCGTCGAGGAGCCGATCGTCATCCCCGCCGACGCCTACGTCCTCGTCGAGGGCGAGGCCCCGGGCGGGCTCGTCTGGGTGCCCGTCGTCGCCGCCTTCGTCCTCGCCTTCATCGCCTTCAACCTGTTCTACCTTGTGCGAGGCCGCCGCGCGTAGTAGCGCTTTTGCGTGGCGATCGTCCTCTACGACACCCTCGAAAGGAAAAAAGTCGAGCTCGTCCCCCTCCAGCCGGGGCGCGTGAAGATGTATGTCTGCGGCCCGACGGTCTACAACTACGTCCACCTCGGCAACGGCCGCCCCTACGTCCTCTTCGACGTGATCAAGCGCCACCTGCGGGCGCGCGGCTTCGAGGTCACCTACGTCCGCAACATCACCGACGTCGACGACCGCATCATCAAGCAGGCCAACGAGCTCGGCGAGGAGCCGTCGGCGCTCACCGGGCGCTACACTGTCGAGTTCCAGCGCGACATGGCCGCGCTCGGCTGCGCGCCGCCCGACGTCGAGCCGACGGTGACCGGGACCATCCCCGAGATCATCGCCATCATCGAGAAGCTCGTCGCCAACGGCAGCGCCTACGTCTCCGAGGGCGACGTCTACTTCTCCGTCGCCAGCTTCCCTTCGTACGGCCGCCTCTCCGGGCAGCCGCTCGAGTCGCTGCAGGCGGGCGCGCGCGTCGACGTGAGCGAGAAGAAGCGCGACCCGCTCGACTTCGCCCTCTGGAAGGCGGCCAAGCCCGGCGAGATCTTCTGGGAGTCGCCCTGGGGCAAGGGGCGTCCGGGGTGGCACATCGAGTGCTCGGCGATGGCCTGGCGCCACCTCGGCGAGACCTTCGACATCCACGGCGGCGGCGTCGACCTCACCTTCCCGCATCACGAGAACGAGCGCGCGCAGTCGCTCGGCGCGCACGGCGTGGGGACCTTCGCGCGCTACTGGCTGCACAACGGCTTCGTGAACTGGAACGGCGGCAAGATCTCGAAGAGCGACGAGGCGGCGCGCGTGCTCTTCAACCGCGCCTTCCGCCTGCGCGTGCTCGTCGACCGCTATAGCGGCGAGTCGATCCGCCTGTTCCTCCTCGGGACGCAGTACCGCAACCCGATCACCTTCGAGGTCCTCCTCGACGGCGAGGACACCGCGACGGCGGGGCTCTCGTTCCCGGGGCTCGACGAGGCGGAGCGTCGTCTGGCGTACGGCTACACGACGATGCAGCGCCTCGAGGAGGCGCTCGCGGTCGGCAAGCCGGCCGGTCCCGGCGCCGTCGCGCCCGAGGCGGAGAAGTGGCTGGAGACGATGCGCGCCGCGCTCGACGACGACTTCAACACCGCCGAGGCGCTGGCGGCGCACGGCGAGGCGCTGGCGCTGGCCAACCGCGTGCTAGACGGAAAATACGAGGCGCCGAAGGACGTCCGCCGCCGCACGCTCGAGCGGCTGCACGCCGATCTGAAGCTGGCGGCGGCGGAGCTCGGGCTCCTCGAGGCCGACGCGGCGACCTGGCTGGCCGCGCACCGCGACCGTCGCTGCCGCGCGCGCCACATCGACGTCACGTTCGTCGACGGCAAGCTCGCCGAGCGGGCGGCGGCGCGTGCGGCCAAGGACTTCGCGCGCGCCGACGCGCTGCGCGCCGAGCTGGCCGCGGCGGGCGTCGAGATCATGGACGGCCCGCGCGGCACCACCTGGCGCGTCGCCGATTAGCGGCGCTCGACGTCGCTGCCGCTCGACGGCGGCATCGTGTCGGAGCCGCCCGACGGCTGGCGCATCTGCTTGCCGCCGTGGCCCACGCCCATGATGAGCTGGTGGTGCTGGCGCAGCACCGGCAGCGTGTTCGTCGCGAACTCACGCAGCTGCGGGTCCTGCACCTCGCGCGCGGCGCGCTGGAACTCCGCGATGTCCTTCTCGTGGTCCTTCATGAGCTCGCTCTTGTAGACGCGGTCGAACTCCGCGCCCGACGCGCGCTGCAGCTTCTGCAGCGACTGCCGGTCCTCGCTCGACGGCTCCGTCGGGAGCGCGATGTCGTGCTGCGCGGCGATCGCCTTCAGCTGATCGTTGGCGCGCTGGTGATCGTCGAGGATGCGCTGCGCCGCGGTCTTCAGCTGCTCGTTCTGCGCCTTGTCGACCGCCATCTGCGCGGCGCGCACTTCGGTGACGCCTCCCGACGCCGCCTTCATGAGGAACTGGCGGTCCTTCATCGAGAGATCCTTTTTCTGCATCCCGGTCGTGTCGGCGGCGCCGCCCGTCGTGTCGCCGGCGCTGCCCTGGGCGTACGCCGCCCCGATCCCACACACGAGCGCGCCGATCATCACCATCATTCGCATGGTTTCAGCCTCCATGGCCGTTGGTGCCGAGGAGGCCCTGCGATCCGCGCGCCCGTCGCGCGCGTCAGGCGTCGCTCGCGCCGCCCCCCTCGTAGAGCCCCTCGATCACGTCGGCGTAGCGCTGGTTCACGATCTTGCGGCGCAGCTTGAGGCTCGGCGTCAGCTCGCCCGCCTCGACGGTGAAGTCCTTCGGCAGGACCTTCACGCGCTTGATGGTCTCGTAGGGGGCGAGCGTCGCGTTGATCTTCTTCACCTCGCCCTCGATCTGCTGCACGACCATCGGATCGGCGGCCATCTCCTCGGGCGAGCGCCCCTGCGCCTTGCACGCGTCGGCGTCGAGCGTGAGCAGCGCGACGGCGAACTTGCGCCCCTCGCCGACGACGACCGCCTGCCCGATGCCGGGGATCGCCTTCAGCTTCCCCTCGAGCGGCTGCGGCGCGATGAACTTCCCGCCCGAGGTCTTGAAGATCTCCTTCTTGCGGTCGGTGATGCGCAGGTAGCCGTTGGCGTCGAGCTCACCGACGTCGCCCGAGTGGATCCAGCCGTCGGCGTCGATCATCTCCTTCGTCGCCGCCTCGTCCTTGAAGTAGCCGGCGAAGACGTGCGGGCCGCGCATGAGGATCTCGCCGTCCTCGGCGATCTTCACCTCGGTGCCGTGGACCGCCTTGCCGACGGAGCCGATGCGGAACTCGCCCGGCACCGCGATCGTCCCCGGGCCGGTGACCTCGCTCATCCCGTAGACCTCGTAGATCGGCAGGTCGAGCGAGAAGAAGAACTCCAGCGTCGAGCGCGAGATCGCCGCCGCGCCGCTGACCATCATCCAGCAGCGATCGAGGCCCAGGCGCTCGCGGACTTTCGAGTAGACAACTTTCTTGGCCAGGTGATAGCCGAGCGGCGGCCGCTGGCCAGCCTCGATGCGGCGCCACGCCTCGAGGCCGGTCGCGCGCGCCCAGGCGGCGATCTTCCGACGGAGCGGCGGGGCCGACTTGCCGGCCTCCATCATCTTGGCCTGCATCTTCTCCCACACGCGCGGCACGCCGAAGAACACCGTCGGGCGCACGTCGCGGAGGTAGTCGCCGAGCTGGTTGAGGTCCTCGAGGCAGCTCACCGTGTAGCCGACGACGGCGGGCCCGTGCAGCGAGAGGACCTGCTCGGCGATGTGGCTGAGCGGCAGGTACGAGAGCAGGTGATCGCGCTCGCTGACCCCGAGGCGGTCGCGCGCCTGGCTGGCGGCGAATGTGACGTTGCGGTGGGTGATCATCACCGCCTTGGGGACGCCGGTCGTGCCGGAGGTGTAGATCAGCGTCGCCACCGACGACGGCGTGAGCGCCTGGGAGCGCGCGTCGAGCGTCGCGTCGTCGCTCTTGTCGGCCAGCGCGAGGAGCTGGTCCCAGGTCATCTCGTCGGGCGCCTGCGGTTTCCCGTCAAGCAAGATATAGTGCTTGAGCTGCGGCAGCTGCGCCGCCTCGCTGCGGAACTTCGCCAGCTGCTTGGCGTCGTGCACGATGGCCACGCGGCACTCGGCGTGCGCGGCGATGTAGGCCACCTGATCCGCCGTCGACGTCTGGTAGATGCCGACGGGCGCGCCCCCCGCCATCATCGTGCCGATGGCGCCGATCATCCACTCGGGGCGGTTGGCCGCGAGGATGGCCACCTTGCCGCCGGGCTCGACGCCGAGGTGGACGAGCGCGCGCCCCACCTGCCGCGCCTCGCGCGCGAAGTCACGCCAGGTGCGCTCGTGCCACGAGCCGCCGCGCTTGTGGCGGAGCGCGACCCGCGTCGCGTACCGGTTGGCCGTGTCGAGGAACGCCTGCACCAGCGTGCGATCACCGCCGCTCATCGTCGTCGCTGACCTCCGTCAAAGGGAGTGACACGATAGCAGGCCGAGGGGTCACGCGTCAGCGCGGCGCGGTGGCGATCGTCAGCGGGTGGCCGGCGAAGACGACCGGCGCGCGCGGGAGCTCGACGAGGCGCACGCCGTCGGCGCGCAGGGCGACGGCGACGGTGACGCGCGCGTCAGGGGCGCGATCCTCGAAGGTGAGGCGGTGGGTGCCGTCGTCGAGGCGCACGGCGGCGCGGCGATGGGCGACGAGGGCGATGCCGCGCGCCTCGATGGCGTCGACGGTGGGGGGCAGCTCGAGCGCGGCGCCGCCGTCGCTGAGCGGCGCCGCGCGGCCGTCGACGGTGAGGCGGGCGAAGCGGGTGGCGCGCGCGGCGAGGAAGCGGGTGAGCGCGGCGCGCTCGTCGCCGTCGAGGGTGCCGGAGCGATCGCGATCGACCTGCTCGGCGAGCGCGCGCGCCTCGGCGCCGGGCGCGACGGTGAGCGCGCAGGAGACGGTCACGCCGTCGGGGGCCAGCACCAGCGCGTCGCTGCGCGGCGGGCGGTCGTGCGCGCGCGCGACCGGCGGGAGGGCGGCCAGCGCGACGAGGAGCGCCGCCGTGCGCCGGGCGCGGCTCAGCGGGGCGCCGACGGCGGAGGCGGGGCCGGCGCGCCGTCGGGCCGGATCGACGGCGGCGCGAGCTCACCGGCGAGGATGCGATCGAGCTGCCCGCTGCGCTCGAGCGCCACCAGGTCGTCGTGACCGCCGATCGGAACCCCGTCGACGAAGATCTGCGGGACGGTGCGGCGCCCGGTCGCGTCGACGAGCCACTCGCGCAGCGTGGTCGCGTCGACCTCGTCGAAGGCGACGCCCTTCTTCGCCAGGAGCGCCATCGCCCGCTTGCAGTACCCGCAGTAGTCGGTGGTGTAGACCTGGATCGCGCGCGCCATCGGGGACCTACTTCTCGTTCAGATCCTCGGAGAGGTAGGCGAGGATCACCTCGTCCAGCGACTTCTCCGAGATCAGGTCCCCCCCGAAGATGTTGTCCGACGACGGCCGCGCGGCCGGATCGACGGGCTGCGGATCGCCCGACCAGCGCGCCGACGATCCCGCCGACGGGCGCGCCGCCGTCGCGCGCGACGACTCGCCGCCGATGATCACCGCGGGGCGCGCGACGACGACACCCTCGGCGGTGGGCTTGGAGAACGCCGGCTGGCTGGGCGAGCGCCGCCGCTCACCGAGCGAGCCGGTCTGCGCCGGTGGGCGGGCGCCCGTGGCGGGCACCGTCGACGGCGGGACGCCGGGGCGCGCCGGCGTCGGCGTCACGGGGCGCCCGGGCGCGGGGCGCGTGGTGCCTGCGACGGGCGGGCGCGCGAGCTGCGGCTGCGACGGCGGGCGCGACACGCCGGGCTGCGACGGCGGTCGGGCGACGCTCGGCTGCGACGGGGGCCGGGCGACGCTCGGCTGCGACGGCGGCTTGGTGATCTGCGGCTGGGTCGAGGGGCGGGCCGGCGGCGTGACGCTCGGCTGCGACGGGGGCCGGCTGATCTGCGGCTGGGTCGAGGGGCGGGCCGGCGGCGTGACGCTCGGCTGCGACGGCGGCTTCGCCGGCGACGCGGCGCCAGCGCCAGCGGGCGTCGACGGGCGGGCGCCCGGCTGCGACGGAGGGCGCGCGGTCGGCGTGAGCTGCGGCGGCGCGTTGTCGGTCTGCGACGACGGGCGCGCCGACGGCAGCGCCGACGAGGGCTTGGCGTTCGGCACCGGTGTCGGGCTGCGCGGCGCCGCGTTTCCGACGGGGGTCGGCACGCGCGCGCGCACGCCGGAGGCCGGCGTCGGCACGCGCGGCGCCGTCGACGGCGAGGCGGGCGGCTTCGCCGTCGTCGGGGCCGGCGTCGAGAGCGTGTCGCGGAAGCGCGGGCCCTCTTCGCCCGCGGCGCCCGGCATCGCCAGCATCGTCGGTGCGCTGCCCATGTCGGCGCGCACGCGCTCGATGGCGGTGTCGCTCCCGGCGGGCGAGGCGCTCGCCGCCGTCGGGACCGGCGCGGCCGCGACCGGCATGCGATCGGCGGTCACGCGGTCGCCGCGCGAGGCGCGCTCCTCGCGCATTGCCGTCGGCACATAGGGATCGAAGACCGTCCCCTCGTCGTCGAGCATCGCCGCGGGCGGTGGCGGCGCCGCGACGGCTGGAGGGGGCGCGGCTGGCGCGGGTGTCGCCGACGTCGCCACCGGAATCGCGCCGCTGATCTCGCCGCTGTCGTCGCTGCTGGCCGCGGCCTCGCGCACCACCGGCTCGCCGAAGTACTTCCCGATCTTCTCGTCGTACGCCCCCGCCTTCAGCTCGCGCAGCATCGCCTTGTGCTGCGTCTGCATGAGCTTCTGCACCGCCGCGACCTCGGAGGCGGGGTCGTAGTCGAGCCGCTTCGTCGCGAGGATCGTCCCGTTGTGGAACAGGTGCGTGAAGATGTGCGGGTTCTGGACGCCCGAATCCTCCGTCTGGACGTGCCACAGACGGTTCGCGTAGCGAACGTTGTGGTTGTAGCCGAGGACTGGAGAGCGGGGCTTCATCGCGGGTCAGGGTGGGAGGACAGTAGAATTAGTATATCGCGTCGGCCGTGAGCTTGATCATTTCTCGTCACACGGGTATGTACGAGCCCACGATGGAAAGGAGCGCGAAAGACCTGGAGAAGCCTTTTCTCGAGCGGATCAGCGAGTACCTCGTGACCCTCCCGTTCGATCTCAAGATCCTCCAGGAAGCGGTGACCGACCCCGACCTCGACCGCAAGTGCCGCGAGATCGCTGCCGGAACGATCATCCACACGATCTTGCCGCAGGAGGGGGACTCACCGCAGCGCTACGTCGACGACGTGCTGTTCGTGCGCGCCGCCCTGCGCCGCATCGCCGTCGAGAACAGCGAGGGCGCCAAGGCCTTCACCGAGCGCTTCGCGAGCGAGGTCTACGACAAGCTCGACGACGACATCGGTGTCTTCCAGGGCGCGCTCGGTGACCTGTGGCCGTGGCTCGAGTCGAAGCTCGACACCTTCGGCCGCCAGGTGCTGAAGGGCAAAAAGCCGCAGCAGTGCCTCGACGACGAGGAGGCCGCCTCGTTCCTCTACGAGGAGGGCCTCGAGTTCCAGACGAACTACAACGTCGACGAGGCGCAGGTCCGGAACAAGGTCCGCCGCTTCGACGCGATCCTCGACCTGCTCCAGAAGCGCCGCGCCGAAGAGGCGAAGAAGATCTCGTAGCGCTTGCTAGAGGTCGGCGCGGTGGAGCGCTCCGAGCGGCGCGCCGAGGAAGCGCGCGCCCACCTCGTCGATGCGCGCCTCGTCGGTGACGTAGCAGGTGAGGCCCCCCGCCCCGTCGGTGCGGGCGAGCCCGCGCGACTCGAGCGCGGCGCGCGCCGCCACCGCCATCGCCTCCGCCGAGTCGACGAGCACCACCTCGTGCCCGAAGAGCTCGCGCGCCACCCGCTCGAGGAGCGGTCGCAGCAGCGGGTAGTGGGTGCACCCGAGGACGATCACGTCGAGCTCGGGCGCCTCGACGCGCAGCTCGCCGAGGTAGCGTCGCGCCACCGCCTCGGCGATGGCGTCGTCGACCCAGCCCTCCTCGGCGAGCGGCACGAACAGCGGGCAGGCGTGCGCCGTCACCTTCAACCCGCGCCCCTCCGCCGCCTTCTCGATCGCGCGCGGATAGGCGCCCGAGCGCACCGTCCCCAGCGTCCCGATGACGCCGATGCGCCCCGAGCGCGTCGCCGCCACCGCCGCGCGCGCGCCCGGCTCGACGGCGCCCAGCACCGGCACCTCGAGCTCCGCCGCCAGCGCGTCGAGCGCGTACGCCGACGCCGTGTTGCAGGCGACGAGGATGAGCTTGACCCCTTCGCCGAGGAGGAAGCGCGTCGCGTTCCGCGAGTAGCGCAGGACGGTCTCCGCGCTCTTCGATCCGTAGGGAACGCGCGCGGTGTCCCCGAGGTAAACGAGTTCCTCTCGAGGGAGCGCGTGACGGACAGCGCAGACGACCGTCAGTCCTCCGACGCCGCTGTCGAAGATTCCGATCGGTTTGTCGCTCGGTCGCACCGCGGGCTGCACGCTAGGACCCTCCCTGCGCTGGTGTCAATCGCCCTCAGCCGAGCGAGTTTGTCACAGCGCGGCGAGCCAGTCCTTGTACAGACCGTGTGCCTGCCGTTGCGTTCGTGATCTCGAGGGGTTGCGAGGGTGCGCGGGTGGCGGGAGGCGGAGGATCGTGGCTAGCGGGACACAGTGGCGCTGGCGGATGGTGGAGCCACCTGGTCGTCGGTCCGGCAGGGGCAGGCTGCCCGCGTGTAGCGCCACACGAGCTCCAGGAAGGTACACGGTTTGTCCTGCAGTTCCCGATAGTAATGCTCGATGCCCGGGAAGGCCTGCTCGCACTCGGCGAAGTCGATCTCGGTGATCAGCCCGCGCAGCATGTTTCGGGGAAGAGCATCCGATGTGCCACGGTGCGGACGCGGAATCTTTTGTTGACGGGGACACGCTTCGCACCTAGCCTGCGTCACCCTTGCGCGGGAGGTCGGTGCCCATGGGGAGTTGCTGAAGGAACAGGTACACGCGCCTCGTCTCGAACCTCGTCGAGAACCTCGTCGAGAGTTCGTCGGGCGCGATCTCTGCCACGCCCGTCGGAAAGCCGTCGACTGGTGGTATTCTCACCGAGCGTCCCTGCGTCTCGGGCTGCGTGAGTTCCTGCTCCGCTGCTCGCTGAGCTCCGACGGAAAAATCATTACGTTCAGCGAATAGGCGATGACGACCGAAGCACGAGAGACCGACGACCTCCTCTGGCCGTTCGAGGAGGCGCGTCGCTGCGCCGTCGAGGCGGTGATGCCCTCGACGGAGGCGACCACGCGCGCGCAGCGCATCGCCCCGGAGACGAAGACGCTGTCGGGCGCGCTGGTGCGGCAGGCGCTCGACCCCGTGCTCGTCGGCAAGGGCGTGCACCTCGCGCTGCAGTGGCTCCACGACACGGGCCTGCTCGCGGTGTGGCTGCCCGAGCTCGAGGCGACCGTCGACTTCTCGCAGGAGGCGGGCCGTCGCCACAAGGACGTCTGGGAGCACACCAAGCAGGTGGTGCGGCAGTCGGTGCCGCGGCCCGACGTGCGCTGGGCGGCGCTCCTCCACGACATCGGCAAGGTGCGCACGCGGACCTTCACTCCCGACGGCGGCGTGCACTTCCACCGCCACTCGGAGGTGGGCGCGCGCATGTTCGAGGAGACGGCGCGGCGCTTCGGCTTCGACAAATCCGTCAAGCAGAAATTGAAGTTCCTGATCCTGCACCACCTCCGTCCGAACCAGTACGACGGGTCGTGGACCGACTCGGCGGTGCGGCGCTTCGATCGCGAGCTGAACGCCTACCTCATCGACCTCCTCGATCTGTCGCGCGCCGACATCACGTCGGCGCGGCCGGGCAAGCGGCAGGCGGCGCTGAAGTCGATCAGCGAGCTGTCGACGCGCATCCAGGCGCTGCGCGAGGAGGACGCCAAGCTCCCGGCGCTGCCGACGGGGATCGGCAACGTCGTCATGGAGGCGTTCGGGCTGCCGCCGTCGCGGCAGATCGGGGACCTCAAGCGGGCGCTGGAGACGGCGGTCGAGGCGGGCGCGCTCGAGCCGCGGCGCGAGGCCGAGTACTACCTCGCGTACGTGGCGCGGCTCCTCGGGCGCGAGCTGCCGCCGGGGGTGGCGCCGCTGCCCGAGCCCGAGACGCGCGATCCCGAAGCGGACGGCGAGCACACCTGCGACTAAGCTAGTGTCCCGAGTCGGAAATTCGCTGGAATTCGAGCGCGTGAGAAACCCGCTGGCGGCGTTGCTCCTCCCTCAAATACATCAAGTATTCTCGGTCGTCGCGCCTTGCCCTCGGGCTTCTCGCGCGCTCTCGGTTCGTCAGCGAATTTCCGACTCGGGACATTAGCGGGATGGAGTCGGCGCGCGCGTGGCTGGTGGTTGCGCTCGTGCTCGTGCTGCCGTCGCCGGCGTGGGCGAAGCCGCCGTCGGGGCCGCCCTCGGGTCCCGTTGAGCGGGGCGTCTGCTTCGCGCACGCGTGGCGCGACGGGCTGCGCGCCGGGTACGGGACGGCGACGGCGAAGGCGTCGCTCGAGCGGCTGGCGAAGCTGGGGGTGAACGCGATCTCGGTGACGCCGTTCGGGACCATGCGGCGGCGCGACGCGACGGAGGTGCTGTTCGATCCGGCGCGGCCGGGCGCCGAGAGCGACGCGGCCATCCGCGAGACGGCGCGGCAGGCGGCGGCGCTGGGGATGCGCGTCATGCTGAAGCCGCACGTCTGGATCGGGCGCGGCGACTGGATCGGGGAGCAGGCGCTGCCCGACGACGGCGCGTGGCGGCGCTGGTTCGCGAGCTACCGGCGATTTTCTGTCTACTACGCGCGGCTGGCGGCGGAGATCGGCGCGGCGTCGTACGTCATCGGCGTCGAGCTGAAGGGGGCGAGCGGGCACCACCGCGACGAGTGGGAGCGGTTGATTCGCGAGGTGCGCGCGGCCTATCACGGGCCGCTCGTCTACGCGGCGAACTGGGACGAGGAGGGCGTCGTCTTCTGGGACCTCGTCGACGCCGTCGGGGTGCAGGAGTATGCGCCCGTCGCCGACAAGCCCGGCGCCACCGCGGCCGAGCTGCGCGCGGGCTGGGCGCGCGTGGCGGCGCGGCTGCGGGCGATATACGAGAAGACAAAAAAGCCGCTCCTCATCACCGAGGTCGGCTATCGGGCGGTGCGCGACGCGGCGCTGGCGCCGAACGTCTGGCCCGAGCACGACGGTGCCGCCGTCGCCGACCTTGCGCACCAGGCGGCCGCCTACGACGCCGCCCTCGAGGCGCTCTTCGCGCTGCCCTTCGTCCGCGGCGTCTACATCTGGAAGTGGTTCTCGGACTCGCGCGACGAGCGCGGGCCGACCGACTTCTCCCCCGCCGGCAAGCCCGCCGAGACCGTCCTCGGCCGCTGGTATCGACGCTGACGGGTGGGGTGAGGGGTGTCGCGGGCGTGCCGCAGGTGAGGCGTGGGCGACGCAGCTACCAGCGCAGGCGGAGGCCGGTGGGGCCCGGCTCGATGACGAGGGCGGTGGAGCGCTGCCGGTCCTCCCTCAGGCCGCGGACGAGCGTCGGGATCCCGACACCGAGGAGGACGCCGCCCACGACGCCGGTGACGAGCGAGGGGTAGCCGTAGACGCTGCCGGCGAGGTCGGGCTCGCGGGCGCCCGAGGCGTAGGCGTTGGCGACGAGGGCGCCGCAGGCGAGCGACGCCGCCGCGAAGACGCCGCCGACGACGGTGAGCGCGATGCCTGCGTTCGTGCGCGACGAGCGCTCTTTCGCGTGCGCCGGACCGGCGAGCGACCACGTGAAGAGGAACGCGAGGATGAGTGAGGCCAACCGAAGTGAGCGAGGCATGAGCACCTCCAAGTCTGCGGACCCGGAGTGCAAGGCGATTGCCATCAGAGGCGGAGGGTGGCGACGCGGTCGATCTCGGTGTCGGGGAGGAGCTCGTGGTAGGCGAGGATGGGGACGCGCGGGTGGTCGACGGCGACGAGGCGGCGGAGGTGGCGGCGCAGGTCGCTGGGGGCGAGGACGACGGCGCGCGGGTGCTCTTCGAGGGCGCGGCCGAGCGACGCGAGGAGCGCGTGGTGGAGGTCGGGCTCGAGGGCGACGGTGTCGCCGCGGACGGCGTCGCGCACGGCCTCTTCGGCGTCGGCGTCCAGGGTCAGCGCCTCGACGCGGCGATCGCGGGTGTGGTGGGCGGTGAGCGCGCGGGCCAGGTGGCCGCGCACGCGCTCGACGAGGAGCGCGGGGTCGCGCTCGGGCTCGCGCAGCCGCGCGATGGCCTCGAGGACGTCGCGCAGATCGCGCACGCTCTCGCCTTCGGCGACGAGGCGGCGCAGCACGTCGGCGAGCGCGGCGACGTCGATGCGCTTCGGCACCACCTCGCGCACGAGCGCCGGGTAGACCCGCGCGGTCTCGTCGAGGAGGCGCTGGGTCTCGTCGAGCCCGAGGAGATCGGGGGCCGAGCGACGGAGCGCGGCGTCGAGGGCGACCGCGATCAGCGCCTCGGCGTCGAGGACCGGGACGCCCGCGCGCGCCAGCACCGGCAGATCGGCGCGCGGCACCAGCGACGCGAGCGCGCCGGTGGCGGGGTGCTCGGTGGGCTCGGCCTCGACGCCCTCGGGGAGCGCCGCCGGGCCGACCTCGGCGAGGACGCGCCCCTCGGGGACCAGCCCGTCGGTGACGGCGACCCCGCGCACGCGGATGGCGAAGTGGCCGGGCGCGAGCGCCGCGCTCTCGACGAGGCGCAGCCCCGGCAGGTAGAGGCCGAGCTCGCCCGCGACGGCGCGCACGCGCTCGCCGAGGCGATCGGCCAGCGCCGGGCCGGCCGCCGCCGCCACCGTCGGGTGCACCGCCACCTCCAGCGCCGCCGGCACCGACGGCACGACCGGCGCCACCGCCGCCGCGCGCTCGGCGGCGCGCTCGCGCCGGAGGGCGACCCAGCCGGCGCCGCCCGCCAGCGCCGCGACGACGACGAAGGGCGCCATCGGCAGCCCCGGCACGAGCGCCAGCGCGATCAAGAGCCCGGCGGTGAACAGCAGCGGCCGCGGCTTGCCGAGCTGCGCCGCCAGCTCGCGGGTGAAGCCCCCGTCGGCGTCGGCCGCGCCCTCCGCCGACGCCACGCGCGTCACGACCAGGCCCGCCGCCGTCGACACCAACAGCGCCGGGAGCTGCGACACCAGCCCATCGCCGATGGTGAGCAGGGTGTAGAGCCGCGCCGCATCCGCCGCCGGCATGCCGCGCTCGACCACGCCCACCGCCAGCCCACCAACGAGCGAGATGACCAGGATGATGATCCCGGCGATGGCGTCGCCCTTCACGAAGCGCATCGCGCCGTCGAGCGCGCCGTAGAGCTGCGCCTCTCGCCCGAGCGCCGCCCGCCGCCGCCGCGCTTCGTCGGCGCCGATGTGCCCGCCGCGCGCCTCGGCGTCGATGGCCAGCTGCGCCCCCGGCATTGCGTCTAGCGAAAATCTCGCCGCCACCTCGGCCACGCGCTCGGCGCCGCGCGAGATGACCACGTATTGAACGATGGTCAGGATGAGGAACACCGCGAAGCCGACGACGTAGTCGCCGCGCACCACGAACTGCCCGAACGCCTGCACCACGCGCCCGGCGTCCGCCTGCAGGAGGATCAGGCGCACCGTCGAGACGTTGAGCGCCAGCCGGAACAGGGTCGCCAGCACCAGCACCGTCGGGAAGGTCGACAGGTCGAGCGTCCGCCGCGACGCCACCGCGGCGAGCAGCAGCGCCACCGACAGCCCGAGGTTCGTCGTCAGGAGCACGTCGAGCGCGGCCCGCGGCAGCGGCACGATCATCATCGCGACCACCGCCACGACGAAGAGCGCCAGCCCGGCCGCCCCCGTCAGCCCCGGCAGGCGCACCAGCCCGCGCGTCCCCGTCGAGGTCGAGCCATCGGCCATGCGACCATGTTCTCTCGACGGCGGCAGGTGTCAAACTCTCGTGCTCGCCCGCACGCCCTCGCGCTGCTACGCTACGTTGCTTAGGAGTCCCTGAAGATGGCGCGTGATTCCGAGCCGATGGGGGATTTGAAGAAGTACCGGAAGTCCGGGCTCGAGCACTTCATCAAGTTCGTGCGCGAGCTGCCGACGATCGCCCCCAAGAAGATCTACGCCAAGCTCGAGGAGTCCGGCTATCGCGGGCAGGACGAGGCGCGCCGCGCCATCTCGCTCATGGCCTACCGTCACGTGCGCCGCATCAAGCGCATCTACCTCGACGGGGCCAAGCGCGAGCAGGTGATGCCGAAGACGAACTTCCTCTGCGTCGGACCGACCGGCTGCGGGAAGACCCACCTCGTCGAGCTGCTCTTCCAGCACATCCTCCGCCTGCCGACGGTGATCGTCGACATCACCACCTACTCGGAGACCGGTTACGTCGGGCAGGATCCGAACACGATCATCACGCGGCTCCTCCACGCCGCCGACGACAACCCGCTGCTCGCGTCGATCGGGATCATCTGCCTCGACGAGTTCGACAAGATCGCCAGCGGGCAGAACAACGCCATCTTCGCCGGCGCCGGGACGACCAAGGACGTCACCGGGATGGGCGTCCAGCGAGAGCTGCTGAAGATGCTCGAGTCGGGCGAGGTGGTGGTGCCGCTCGAGCTGACGCACTCGACGTACGGCGACCACATCGTCATGTCGACGGGCGACATCTCGTTCATCGCCTGCGGCGCCTTCAGCGGCTTCCAGCAGGTGGCGCGCCGTCGCGGCGCCAACGACAAGATCGGCTTCGGCCGCACGCCTGAAGGGAAGCGGCGCAATGCGCGCGACGGGCAGATCGCGGTCGACTTCACCGCCGACGAGGTCGAGAACATCGCCAACTTCCAGGCCTACGGCTTCCTCCCCGAGCTGATGGCGCGCTTCACCCGCATCGTGCCCTTCAAGGCGCTCGACGCCGGGACGCTCAAGGACATCCTCCGCACCAACGTGATCGAGCGCCTCACGCGCGAGTTCGAGGACGAGGGCTTCAAGCTGGTGGTCACCGAGCGCGCCCTCGACTTCGTCGTCGAGCAGAGCATCGAGCGCGAGACCGGCGCGCGCGGCCTCGCGTCGATCCTGACGCGCCACCTCGAGGAGGCGGCCTTCGACGCCTTCGCCGAGCACCCCGGCGGCGAGGTCCGCCTCGACGCGGCCAAAGGTCACCTGACCGTCGACCTCGCTTGATCCTCTGACGGATCCAGGTAGAGTTCGGCCCCTGTTTTCTGGGAAGAGAAGGAGCCGGATTCCATGAGCGAGAAGCAGACGCACGTCACGCCGCCCCGTTCGGAGCAGAAGTGCTCGAAGGAGGGCTGCAAGCGCCCGTACCGCGCGAAGGGCTACTGCGTGACGCACTACAAGGCGTGGCGCCGCGGCGAGCTCGAGGGGCACAAGGCGCGCTACAACACCTGCTCGAAGGAGGGCTGCCGCAAGCCCGCCACGCGCGCGGGTCTGTGCGACGAGCACGCGAAGCCCGCCGAGGCGGCAGCGTAGCTCTCGTTTCGCCGTACTTCGCTCTAAATGGACAAGATTGTCATTGAGGGGGGCGCGCGCCTGAAGGGCGAGGTGCGCGTCTCCGGGGCGAAGAACGCGGCGCTGCCCATCCTGGCCTCGTCGCTGCTGGTGCGCGGGACGACGATCTTCCGCAACGTCCCCAAGCTGAACGACATCGCCACGATGGCCAAGCTCCTCGGGCTCCTCGGGGCGACCGTCGAGCTCGACAAGAGCGGGCACGTCGCGAGGATCAACACCGACGGCGTGAACGACGTCCACGCGCCGTACGAGCTGGTCAAGACGATGCGCGCGTCGGTGCTGGTCCTCGGGCCGCTCGTCGCGCGTCACGGCCACGCGATCGTCTCGCTGCCGGGCGGCTGCGCCATCGGCGCGCGGCCGATCGATCAGCACCTGAAGGGGCTCGAGGCGCTCGGGGCGAAGATCACCCTCGAGCACGGCGACGTCATCGCGCGCGCGCCGCGCGGCGGCCTCGTCGGGGCGACCATCGTCTGCGATCTGCCGACGGTGACCGGCACCGAGAACCTCATGATGGCGGCGGCGCTGGCGCGCGGGCGCACCATCATCGAGAACGCCGCGCGCGAGCCCGAGGTGGAAGAGCTGGGGCTCGTGCTGAACAAGATGGGCGCGCGCATCCAGGGCGCGGGGACGAGCGTCATCACCGTCGAGGGCGTCGCCGAGCTCGAGCCCATCGAGCACGCCATCCTGCCCGATCGCATCGAGGCGGGGACCTTCATGGTGGCGGCGGCGATGACCCGCGGCGACGTGCTGGTGCGCGACTGCGTCCCCGAGCACCTCGAGGCGGTCATCGCCAAGCTGCGCACCGCCGGCGCCGAGGTGCTCGCCGAGGGGGACGGCCTGCGCGTGCGCGGGGCGAAGGAGATCGGCCCCGTCGACATCACCACCCAGCCCTATCCTGGGTTCCCGACGGACATGCAGGCGCAGTTCATGGCCATGGCGGCGCGGGCGCAGGGGCAGAGCGTGATCACCGAGACGATCTTCGAGAATCGGTTCATGCACGCGCTCGAGCTCGCGCGCATGGGGGCCGACATCCACGCCGACGGGCGCACGGCGGTGATCCGCGGCGTCAAGCGGCTCACGGGCGCGAAGGTGATGGCGACCGATCTGCGGGCGTCGGCGTCGCTGATCCTGGCTGGGCTCGTCGCCGACGGCACGACCGAGGTGCTGCGGGTGTATCACCTCGATCGCGGCTACGAGCGCATCGAAAAGAAGCTGGTCAAGCTCGGCGCGCGGGTCAAGCGCGCGAAGGACAACTGAGGCTCACGCATGCGACCGCTGGTGCTCGCGCTCCCGAAGGGCCGCGTTCTCGACGAAGCCGTGGTGCTGTTCAAGCGCGCGGGCGTCGACCTGTCGGTGGTGAAGGACGGGTCGCGGCGGCTGGTGTTCGACGTCCCCAAAGAGCAGCTCCGCGTGCTGGTGGTGCGCGACGCCGACGTGCCGACGTACGTCGAGGGGGGCGCCGCCGACCTCGGCATCGCCGGGCGCGACGTCCTCGAGGAGCAGGCGCGCGACCTCTACGAGCCGCTCGATCTCGGGATCGGGCGCTGCCGCCTGTCGGTGGCCGAGCCCGAGGACCGTCCGGCGCGCGGGGACCAGGAGGGGAACCTCCGCTACGCGACGAAGTTCCCCCACCTGACGCGGCGCTACCTCGAGTCGCGCGGGGTGGTGGCGGACGTCATCAAGCTGTACGGGTCGATCGAGCTGGCGCCGCTCGTCGGGCTGGCCGACCGCATCGTGGACCTGGTCTCGACGGGGGAGACGCTGCGGCAGCACCACCTGCGCGAGATCGAGGTGATCCAGGAGATTACCGCCCGACTCGTCGTCAACCGGGCCTCCTGGCGCCTTCGGCAGGAGGCCATCGATGCGCTCTTGGCTCGGCTGACCGCCGTCATCTAAACTGCGGGGTCGTGGAGCTACCCTCCGAGCGAAAGCAGCTCCTTCTCCACGCCCGCGTGGCGCAGCAGGGAATCCTGCCCGACAACGCCGGGATGGTGGCGGAGACCTGCCTGCCGCGCATCGTGCCCTTCCGGGGGCGCGCGGTGCACTCGCTCGTGGCGATGGTCGACTGGGACCACCGTCTCCCGTCGAAGGCGTTCACCTTGCGGATGCACCTCTTCTACGACGAGGACGCGCGGTCGCGGTTCGATCAGGCGCTCGGGCGGCGGCAGGGCGAGATCGCCGAGCGCGACCTCTACCCGGAGTTCGACGTGCCCGACTTCGCCGGGCTCCCGGCGGACGAGTGCTACGACGTCGACCTCGGGTCGTCGCTGGAGATCGAGGCCATCCGCCTGACCTCGCCGTGGCGGCGCGAGGTCCCCGACGAGGAGGGGGCGCGCGCGGTCGCGGCGGTGCGCGAGTCGCAGCACTTCGCCGAGGCGAAGAAGGCGACGCCGAACCGCGGGCCGCACCTCGGGGACCTCGAGGCGGTGGCCTGGACGCCGCCCTGCGAGTCGGGGCACGGCGGCTGGACGCTCGACGTGTGGTGGTTGACGGCGTTCGACGGACGCGTGGGGCGCGGCTGGTCGTTCCTCGTCGACGTCGCGCCCGTCGCGGCGACGACCGTCCTCTCGGCGCGCGAGTTCCAGATCCGCGCCGGGTAGGTCGCGGTCGCCGCCAGCGGCCCGGCACCTCGCTTGCCTTTGTATCGGGCGAGGGAGGTACGGGTTGAGCTCGCTGTGGCGACGCGTCGTCGACGTACGGCCGGGGGAGGGCGCGCGGACGGCGCTGCTCCTCGTCGAGGTGCTGCTGATCATCTCGGCCTACACGATGACGAAGACGGTGCGCGACGCCGTCTTCCTCTCGAAGTTCGGTCTCGTCGAGCTCTCGTACGTGATGTTCGCCATCGCGGGTGTCGCCGGGTTCGTGGTGTCGATCTACTCGCGGCTCACGGCGGGGCGTCCGCGCGCCACCGTCGTCGTCGGGACGCACGTCGTCGTCGGGGCGACGCTGATGCTGTTCGCGCCGGCGCTGCGCGCGGGGAGCGCGACCTTGGCGTGGGTGTTCTACCTGTGGTCGGCGGTGTTCGGGCTCTTGCTGGTCGCCGACTTTTGGCTGCTGGCGAACGATCTCTTCCACGCCGCGCAGGCGAAGCGCATCTTCCCGTTCCTCGGCGCGGGCGCGATCCTCGGCGGCGTCGTCGGGGGGACGCTGGCGCGCCTGTTGGCGAAGCCGCTCGGGACGAGCGCGCTGCTGTACGTGATCGCGGCGCAGGTGATCGCGGCCGGGGTGATCGGCGCGGCGGCGTGGCAGCGCCGGCCGCACGATCCGGACGAGCGGCGCGACGAGCCCGCGGCGCCGGCGGTGGGCGCGTTCGAGGGGCTGTCGCTCCTCAGGCGCAACCGCTACGTGCGCGTGCTGGCGATCCTGATGGTCTGCATGACGGTCTGCATCACCGTCGTGCAGTGGCAGGGCAAGGGCATCGCCAAGCACCACTTCGGCTCGAACGCCGACGAGATGGCGGCCTTCTTCGGGCTGCTCCAGGCGGTGGTCTCGGCGGCGTCGTTCGTGCTGCAGCTCCTCGGGACGCCGTGGCTGTTGCGGCGGTTCGGGGTGCGCGCGTCGCTCTACGTGCTGCCGCTCAGCTTCGTCGTCGGGGGCGTGGCGCTGATGGCGGCGATGCACGTGCCGATGGTGGCGCTGCCGGCGGCGATGGTGGCCATCGTGCTCGGCGACGCGCTGCGCTTCTCCGTCGACAAGGCGTCGGTGGAGCTGCTCTATCTGCCGCTGCCGCCGTCGGTGAAGGGGCCGGCCAAGCGCTTCATCGACACGGCGGTCGATCGCGTCGCCGGGGCGGTCGCGGGCTTCTTGTGGCTGGGGCTCACCTGGGCGTTCGCCATCGAGGCGCCGGGGCGCATCGGGTACGCGAGCCTCCTCGTGCTCGCGGTCGTCGCGGTGTGGCTGGTGGCGATCGCGCGGGCGCGGCGGGGGTATCGCGAGATGTATCGGCGCGTGCTGCGCGCGGCGGCGGAGGTGGCGCCACCGACGGGCGGGTCGGGTGCGACGGTGGCGGTCGACGCGGTGTCGTGGCGGGCGCAGCTCAGCGCGCTGCCGACGCTCGATCCGGCGGCGCGCGGGCGGACGCTGCGGGCGATCGCGCGGCGGCGTCGGGCGGCGGCGCTCGACGGGGACGGGGGGCCGATCGCGCCGTCGGAGCTCGACGCCGCGCTCGCCGTCGAGGCGGCGACGCTGAGAGCGCTGTCGCGCGCGCGCGACGGGCTGGGGAGCGGGGCGACGCGGCTGCCGAGCGGGGACGCGCGCTCGCCGGAGGTGGCGCTGGCGCTGCTCCGGCGGGCCGTCGGCGAGGCGCTGGAGGCGACGCTGGGGCGCGTCGAGCGGCTGATGGCGCTCGCCTTCGCGCGCGACGACGTGCGCGCCGCCTTCGTCGGGCTGCGCGCCGAGGCGGCCCCACGCCGCGCCGCCGCGCTCGAGCTCCTCGACGCGCTGATGGATGGCGCGGCGCCGCGCGCGCAGCTGGTGGCGGCGATCGATCGCGTGGTGCTCGAGGCGCACCCGCTGGTGGCGCGCCTCGGCGCGACCCGGGCGCGCGTCTTGTCGGAGCTGGTGGAGGGCGACGACCCGTGGCTGCGGACCTGCGCGATCCACCTCGCCGAGGTGAGCGGCCACCTGCGCGCGGCGCCCCGTCGCGCCCACGGACCGCGCGCGGCGGCCGCCCTCGCGGCCGGGCTGGTGGCGCTGCGACCGGCCTGGCGTAGCCCCTGATTCGAGGAGGAGAGACCGACGGATGATGTCCATCGTCGAGAAGGTGCTGTTCCTGACGCGCGCGCCGCTCACCGCCCGCTGCGCCACCGACGCGCTGGCGCGGCTCGGCGCCGTCGCCCACGAGCGCGAGGTGGCGGCCGGCGACGCGCTCTTCGCCGCCGGCGAGTGCCCCGACGCGCTGTGGCTCGTCGTCGAGGGCGCGGTCGCGCTCGAGCGCAGCGGCGGCGACGCGACGGCGGCGCCGATGACCGCGCGCCCCGGCGACGCCCTGGCGCCGCTCGAGACGCTGGGCGCCGCGCCCGTCGCCGCGAGCGCCCGCGCCGTCGCCCCGTCGCGCCTCCTGCGCATCGCGCGCGCCGATCTCGACGCGCTCCTCGACGAGGACGGCGAGCTGGCGCGCGTCCTCTTCGCCGCGGTCGTCAGCGAGGGGTGCGCCGGCGCCGCGATCTAGCTCGCCGACTACGCCCCGATGGCCGCCGCGTCGACGGGCCGGAAGCGCCGCCCCAGCGTCTCCCCGAGCGCCGCGGTCGTCGCCTCCTTCACCGCCGCCATCGGCAGCGGCTGCCCGAGCGCCTCGGCCAGCGACGTCATCACCGCCGCCTCGAGCCCGCAGGGGTTGATCGACCGGAAGCGCTCGAGCTCCGTCGTCACGTTGAGCGCGAAGCCGTGCATCGTCACCCAGCGCCGCACGGCGATCCCGATCGACGCCACCTTGCGCCCGCCGATCCAGACGCCGGTCCACCCCGGGTTCCGCCCCGCCGGCAGCCCCAGCGTCGCCGCGACCGCGATCAGCGCGTCCTCGAGGTGGCGCAAGTAGGCGTGCAGGTCGCGCTCATTTCCGTCTAGCGAAATGATCGGGTACCCGACCAGCTGCCCGGGCCCGTGGTAGGTCACGTCGCCGCCGCGCTCGATCTCGAAGATCGGCATGTCGCGGCGGAGGATGTTGGCCTCCGCCGCGATGCGCCTGCCGACGGTGACGACGTGGGGGTGCTCGACGAGGAGCAGCGTGTCTGGGATCTCACCCGCCTGGCGCCGCGCGACGAGCCGCTTCTGCAGCTCCCACACGGCGCCGAACTCGGCGACGCCGAGATCGACGACCTGCCCCTCTTTCATGCTTGACGACTATATCAGACGCCGCGGCTCAGAGGCCGCGCTTCTGACCGCCGCCGATGATGTGCGGCGACTCCCCGAGCGCGCCCTTGGCCGCCTCCATCACCGCCTCGCCCATCGTCGGGTGCGGGTGGATGGTGAGCGCCAGGTCGGGCAGGAAGGCGCCCATCTCCAGCGCCAGCGCGCCCTCGGAGATGAGGTCGCTGGCCTCGGCCCCGACGATGGCGACGCCCAGCACCTCGTCGGTGGCCGCGTCGGCGATGATCTTCACGAAGCCGTCGGTCTCGGCCATCGCCAGCGCGCGCCCGTGGGCGCCGAGGGCGTACTTGCCGATCTTCACCTTGCGGTCGGCCTTCTTGGCGTCGTGCTCCTGGAGGCCGACGTAGGCGATCTCCGGGTCGGTGAAGATGACCGCGGGGATGGCGACGGCGTCCATCTCCGCCTTGTGGCCGGAGATGACCTCGGCCGCGACCTCCGCCTCGCGCGACGCCTTGTGGGCCAGCATCGGCTGCCCGCAGATGTCGCCGATGGCGAAGATGTGGCGGACGCTGGTGCGCTGCTGCTTGTCGACGGTGACGAAGCCCTTCTCGACCTTCACGCCGATGGCCTCGAGCCCGAGGTTCTCGCTGTTCGGGCGGCGCCCGACGGTGAGGAGGATCTTGTCGGTCTCCAGCGTGAGCTCGCCCTTGTCCTTGGTGCCGACGCGGACGACGGCGGCGCCGCCCTTCTCCTCCCAGCCGAGCGCCTTGGCCTCGAGGTGGACCTCGATCCCGAGCTTCTTCATCTTGCGGGCGACGACGGAGACGAGGTCGGGGTCGGTCCCCGGCAAGAGCGTCGGCGTCCCCTCGACGACGGTGACCTTCGAGCCGAACTTCGCGTACATCATGCCGAGCTCGAGACCGATGTAGCCGCCGCCGATCACCGTGAGGCGCGGCGGGATGGCGTCGAGCGCCAGCGCACCCGTCGAGTCGAGCACGCGCTTCTGGTCGACGGTGAAGCCGGGGATCTGGATGGGGCGCGACCCGGTGGCGATGATGAACTGGTCGGCCTCGATCTGCATGACCTGGCCGTCGGGCTTCTTGATCTCGACGCGGCGCGGGTCGACGAACTTCGCCTCGCCGAGGACGAGCTGCGTGCCGGCCGACTTGAGCAGCGCGCGGACGCCGCCCGTCAGCTTGTTCACGACCTCGCCCTTCCACGCCTGGAGGCGGCCGACGTCGACGCGGACGTCGCTGGCGAAGATGCCCATCGTCTCGTTGTGCTTGGCGTGGGCGTAGCTCTTGGCGGCGGTGATCAGCGCCTTCGACGGGATGCAGCCCACGTTGAGGCAGATGCCGCCGACGTTCTCACGCTCGACGACGACGGCCTTCTTGCCGAGCTGCCCGAGGCGGATGCCGGCGACGTAGCCGCCCGGCCCCGACCCGATGACGACGACTTCAGTGCGCAGGGTCTCCATGGCGGCCTTATAACATCGCCGCCCGCGCCCCGCACGTCAGCGCGCGGGCGCGCTCCGCAGCCGCTCGAACGCCGCCGCCCACTCCGGCTGACCCCTGCCCTCCACGACGGAGAAGCGCTCGCGCACCGCCCCGCTGCGCGCATCGACGAGGAGCAGCGTGCCCGCGAAGTGCATCCCGCCCGCGTCGACCACCAGCCGCGCGTCGTCGAGGAAGGCGAGGTCGCGGATGAAGGGCTGGTCGATCTCGACGCGCTGGGTGTGCACCGCGCCGTCGCGCAGCGTGACCAGCTCGAGCGCGGTGCGTGCCCACCTCCCATCGACGGGGGCGCCGCGCACGACCGCCACCACGCGCCGATCGGGCGAGAGGATCGCCTGCATCGCGTCCCCCTTCGCCGCCACGCGCCGCGTGACGCCGCCGTCGCTGCGCAGGACGACCACGCCGTGCCCTCCCTTGCCCTCGACGGTAGCGCTGCGCACCGGATCGCCGGCGACGGCCGCCGCCAGCGCGAACAGCAACGACGTGAGGAGTGGGTGCATGGCGATCAGGGTACCGCGACGATGGTCAGGCGGTACTTCCCCGACTTCGCGGTGCCGCTCGAGACGAAGGTGTCGGCCGCCAGGTAGAAGGTGCCCGGCCCGGCGGTGAGCTCGATGGTCTTGTCGTTGCGGGTGACGCAGCTCGTCGGCGACGGGGCGTCGAGCCAGTGCAGGTCGACGTCGACGTTGTCGTCGCAGTAGACGCGCGCGCGCAGCTTGGTCGGCGCCGAGAGGTCGATCTTGTAGACGATCTCGGGGCCGCCCTCGTTCTGCGTGCCGCAGCTGTAGACGTTCGCCGTCGACGACATCGACGTCGAGGTGTCGTCGCTGTCGACGAACGGCAGCACGTCGACGACGCGCGGATCGGCGAAGGTGCCGGCGCCGCGCAGCGCGGGCGGCGTCGCCTCGGGGGTGGTGCTGTCGATGACGAAGCGCTTCACGCGATCGAGCGCCTGCATCGTCACGCGGTTGCGCTGGTTGGCGCCGAACATCAGCGCGTCGGTGGTGAACCAGCACGAGCCCGAGCTGTAGGCCTGCGGGTGCACGTTGTCGACGGTGGTGAGGCCGTAGTTGGGCAGCCCGATCAGCGTCTGCCAGTAGTCGACGAGCGGCACCTGGCGCGACTCGGCGAGCGCGCGGATGATGGCGTTCATCTCGGGGACGAGGTCGTTCATCGCGGTCGAGTCGCCGCGCGGCGGGATCGTCGACAGGATCGGGATCACGCCGCTCCCGAGCAGCGTGTCGATGACGCCGCGCAGGTTCTTCTCGAAGGCGAACTGCCCGCCGGCGTAGGTGTCGTTGGTGCCGTACATGACGACGGCGAACGCCGGGTCGATGGCGGCGACCTCCTGCGCCAGCGGCGACGGCGACCCGGCGAGCGCGGTGCCCGCGTTCCAGCCGTCCTGCGCGCAGATGCTGTCGCGGTTGAACGAGGTCGCGGTGCCGTCGACGATCACGCGATCGAAGTAGGCGCGGCTGGGCTCGAGGCCCGACTCGGCGCCCCACATGATGTTGGTGCCGGCGAAGCAGTTGAAGAACGTCGTCGAGTTGGTGATCGAGTCGCCGATCTTGGCGACGACCTCGCGCTTGTGCGGCGACGCGGCGAGGGCCGCCTTCAGGCGCGTGACGACGCCGGCCGCCATCGGCGAGTGGAGCGCCCCCGCCGGGTAGCGCACCTTGTCGCCGGTCGGCTGCGGATCGCCGCCATCGCCCGGCGCGCCCCCGTCGCTGGGGCCGCCGCCGGCCAGATCGACCGCGCCCCCGTCGCCGCCGCCGGGACCGGAGCCGACGACGCAACCGGTCGCGAGGAGCGACATCCAACTCAAGAGCATCAACTGCCTGCACATCCCCCGAGTGAATGGCACAATGGTCGGAGCGGGGGCAAGCACAGAAGCGGAGGTGTCCGGATGCCGCTCGAGTCCCGTCGACGCGACGATGAGCTGACCTGGGTCGCGATGGCGCTGAACGCGCTCGCCGCCATGTTGGCGGTGTTGGGGCACGCGCAATACGCCAGCGACCGGCTGGCGTGGCGCTCGTGCCACTCGGGCCCCTTCGTGTGGCGCTACCTCGTCTTCGCGTGGCTGGCCGGCGTCGCCGCGATCGCCGTCGGGACGGCGGCGTTCGGCGAGGCGCGGTCGCGCGGGCTCGCCTGGTTGACGCTGGCGACGACGCTGGTGGTGCTCGTCGGCGCGACCGGGCTGGGCCTTTTGCGCTAGACGAAATCTCTAGGCGTGGACGCCGCCGGTCTTCTGGCGCGGCAGCGCCGCGACCTCGGCCAGCTCCTCCTCGAGGAAGGGGGGCGTGTCGGCGAAGACGTCGTCGATGATCGAGCGCAGCGCCGGCGCGGGGACGTGCTCCTCGGCGGCGATGGCCTCCTTCAGCTCGGCCTCGAGCTCGTCGCGGAGGCGCGCGTCGGCGGCCTCGTCGAGGAGGCCCTGGGCGCCGAGCCAGCGACGGTAGCGCGCGAGCGGATCGCGCTTCTCGCGCCACTCGTCGGTGACCCGCTCGTCGCGGTAGCGCGTGGGGTCGTCCGACGAGGAGTGCGCCGAGACGCGGTAGGTGAGCGCCTCGACCAGCGTCGGGCCGCCGCCGGCGCGCGCCCGCTCGACGGCGCTCTTCACCGTCGAGTAGACCGCGAGCACGTCGTTGCCGTCGACGCGCACGCCCGGGAAGCCGTAGGCGTGCGCCTTCACCGCGAACGTCGGCGACACCGACTGCACCGTCGCCGGCGTCGAGATCGCCCACTGGTTGTTCATGAGGAAGAAGACCACCGGGACGCCGTAGACGCCGGCGAAGTTCGCGGCGACGTGCCAGTCCTCCTCCGACGAGGCGCCGTCGCCGAGGCAGCCGAGCGCGACGACCGGGTCCTTGCGCAGCTTGGCCGCCCAGCCGATGCCGACGGCGTGCGGCACCTGCGAGGCGATGCACGACGACATTGTGACGTACTTGATGCGGCGCACGCCCGGGTGGCAGGGGAGCTGGTGGCCGCGCGACGGGTCGTTGGCGTTGCCGAAGATCTGCGCGACGTACTCGCGCATCGTGAGCCCGCGGTGGAGCGCGCCGCCCGCGTCGCGCAGCGCCGGGACGTACCAGTCGTCGGGGCCGAGCGCGGCGGCGGCGCCGATCACCGACGCCTCCATGCCGCGCGCCTCGCCGTAGAAGCCGATGCGCCCCTGGCGCTGCATCGCGAGGAGCCGCTCGTCCATCAGCCGAATCCGCAGCATCGACCGATAGAGCGCGCGCGCCTCGTCGGCCCCGAGCCGCGGCACGCGCGCCGGATCGGGCGCCCCCTCCTCCGGCAGGATCTGGAACAGCCCCAGCGACGGGTCGTCGGCCGGGATCGCAGGCAGCGCGCCACGAATCATGGGCGCATCTTACCCGTTGTCGGCCTCCTCGGATCCACGCGGGTAGACAGAAAATCGAGCGCGCGCTCGATGGCCGAACCAGGAGGCGACGGATGGCCGCTCGTCACGCGCGCCATAGAACCGAGCGCATGCCGAAGATGCGCGTCGCAGAGGTCACCAGCGGGGGCGGTCCATTCCGAGTCACCGAGCGCGATGTCCCGGAGCCGGGGCCGCGCGAGGTGCGCGTGCGCGTCGAGGCGTGCGGGATTTGTCACAGTGACGTCCTCACGAAGGAGGGCGCCTGGCCGGGCCTCCGCTTCCCGCGCGTCCCGGGCCACGAGATCGCGGGCGTCATCGATGCCGTCGGCGTCGACGTCCCCGAGTGGCAGGTCGGACAACGAGTCGGCGTCGGTTGGCATGGCGGCCACTGCGGCGTGTGCAGCTCGTGCCGGCGCGGCGACTTCATGACCTGCGCGCGGCTGCAGGTCCCGGGGATCTCGTACGATGGCGGGTACGCCGAGCGGGTCGTCGTCCCGTTCGAGGCGCTCGCGCGCATCCCCGACGGCATGGCAGCGACGGAGGCCGCGCCGCTCATGTGCGCGGGCGTCACGACCTTCAACTCGCTGCGCCACAGCGGCGCGCGGCCCGGCGACCTCGTCGGGGTCGTCGGCATCGGCGGGCTCGGGCACCTCGGCGTGCAGTTCGCGGCGAAGATGGGCTTCCGCACCGTCGCCATCGCGCGCGGCCAGGACAAGGCGAAGCTGGCGCGCGAGCTGGGTGCGCACGTCTACATCGACAGCCGGGCGGAGGAGGTCGCGGCGCGGCTCCAGCAGCTCGGCGGCGCCAAGGTCATCCTCGCGACCGCGTCGAGCGGCGAGGCGATGACAGCGGCGCTCGGTGGCCTCGGCGTCGACGGCAGGCTGATCATCGTGGGTGCGCCGCAGGATCCGGTGCGCGTCGACCCCATCCCGCTGCTCCTCGCGCGGCGCGCGGTGGTCGGCTGGCCGGCGGGGACTGCGTTCGACTCGCAAGAGACGATGGCCTTCAGCCAGCTCGCCGGCGTCCGTCCGATGATCGAGACGGTGCCGCTCGAGCGAGCGGCCGAAGGCTTTCAGAAGATGATTGACAATAAAGCGCGCTTCCGCGTCGTGCTGACGATGGGGAAGGCCTAGACCATCTCCATGAACATCAGGGTCGGGTCCTCGAGCAGCTGGATGACGTGCTGGAGGAACTGCGCGCCCTCGTAGCCGTCGACGATGCGGTGATCGAGGGAGATCGACAGATTCATGATGGACCGAATCACGATCTGGCCGTCGCGCACGACGGGGGTCTCCTTGATCTTGTGCACGCCGAGGACGGCGACCTCGGGGAAGTTGATGATCGGCGTGGCGAGCACGCCGCCGAGGGTCCCCAGCGACGAGATCGTGAAGGTCGATCCCGTGATGTCCTCGCGCGAGGCCTTGCCGGTCTTGGTCTTCTCGGCGAGCTCCTCGAGCGCGCGCGCGATGTCGAACAGCGACCGCTGATCGGCGTCGCGCACCACCGGGACGATGAGCCCGTCGGCGGTCGCCGACGCCACGCCCACGTGGTAGCGCTTGCGGAGGACGATCTCCTGCGTCGACTCGTCGAGCGTCGAGTTGACGATCGGGTACTTCTTCAGCCCCGCGACGACGGCCTTGATGATGAACGGCAGGAACGAGAGCTTGAGGCCGCGCTCCTCCGCCTTCTTCTTGGCGCGCGCGCGCACCGCCACGAGCTCGGTGACGTCGCACTCCTCGACGTAGGTGAAGTGCGCCGCGGTCTGCTTCGACCGCGTCATGTTCTCGGCGATCTTCTTGCGCACGCCGCGGAAGGGCACGCGCTCGTCGGCCTGCTCACGCGCCACCGTCGTCGGCGCCCACGCCTTCGGAGCCGGCGCCGGGACGTGCGCCGCGACCGCCGAGTGCATCGCCGCCGCCGCGACGCTGCCGCCGCCCGAGGCGTGCGCGCGCACGTCGTCCTTGGTCACGCGCCCGTGCGGGCCCGTCGCCGAGACCGCGCGCAGATCGACGCCGAGATCGCGCGCCAGCTTGCGCGTCGCCGGCGTCGCCAGCACCTTGCCCGTCGCGCCCGCGGGCGCCGTCACCGTCGGGACCGCCGCCGGTCGCGGCGGCATCGCGATCACCTGACCGTTGCCGCCGCCATGGCCGTTCGCCGCCGGCGCCGCCGTCTTCTCGACGAACTGGCGCTCCTCCTTCGCCGTCGGCACCGTCGCCGCCGCCGCGCCGCTCTCGTCGATGACCACCATCACCGCGCCCACCGCGCACATCTTCCCTTCGAGTGCGCGGATCTCGCGGATGACGCCAGCCTTCGGCGACGGGATCTCCACCGTCGCCTTGTCGGTCATCACCTCGACCATCGGCTGATCCTCACGCACCGGATCGCCGACCTTCACCAGCCACTTCACGACCTCGCCCTCGACGACGCCTTCGCCGATGTCGGGCAGACGGAATTCGAACGCCATGTGGACTGGCTCCCGGTCCTAGAAGTTGACCGTCTGCTTGATCGCGACCGCGACGCGATCCGGCGACGGGAGGTACTCGTTCTCGAGCGTGTAGGGGAAGGGCGTGTCGAAGCCCGTCACGCGCACGACCGGCGCCTCGAGCCAGAGGAACGCCTTCTCCATGATGATCGCCGAGAGCTCCGCGCCGTAGCCGCAGGTCTTCGGCGCCTCGTGGACGATCACCGCGCGGCCGGTCTTCTTCACCGACTCGAGCACCGTCTCCTGATCGAGCGGCAGCAGCGTCCGGAGGTCGATCACCTCGGGGTCGAAGCCCTCGGCGACGACGCGCTCGACGGCCTCGTTCACCGTGTGGACCATCGAGCCGTACGCGATCACCGTGACCTGGTTGCCGGGGCGGACGATCTTGGCCTTCCCGAGCGGGATGGTGTAGTCGCCCTCGGGGACGTCGCCCTTCGAGGCGCGGTACACGCGCTTCGGCTCCATGAAGATGACCGGGTCCTGACCGCGGATCGCCGACAGGAGCAGGCCTTTTGCGTCAATCGGATTCGACGGAATGACGACCTTCAGGCCCGGCGTGTGGACGAAGTAGGCCTCGGGCGACTGCGAGTGGTAGTGCCCGCCGCGGATGCCGCCGCCGTAGGGCGTGCGGATGACCACCGGCGCCGGGTACTGCCCGCCCGAGCGATAGCGGAACTTCGCCAGCTCGTTCACGATCTGGTCGTAGGCCGGGTAGATGAAGTCGGCGAACTGGATCTCCGGCACCGGACGCAGGCCGTAGAGCGCCATGCCGATGGCCGTGCCGACGATGCCCGCCTCGGCGAGCGGCGTGTCGATCACGCGCTCGGGGCCGAACTCGTCGAAGAGGCCGCTCGTCGCGCGGAAGACGCCGCCGAACTTGCCCACGTCCTCGCCGAGGACCACCACGCGATCGTCGCGCCGCATCTCGATGCGGAGCGCGTCGTTCACCGCCTGGATGATGTTGTAGACGGGCATGTCCTAGTGGCCTCCGTGCGTGATCTTCTGGCGGGGCGCCGCGAGGCACTCGGCCTTCTGCTCGGCGAGGTGGGGGGGCATCTCGGCGAAGACGTCGTCGAACATCGTCTCGAGCGCGGGCGGGCCGAGCGACTCGGCGTGCTTGAGCGCCGCCATCATCTCGTCGGTGATCTCGGCGACCATCTGGTCGTGCGCCGCCTGCGTCCAGATTTTACGATTGACACAATACCGGCGCCACCGCTCGATGGGGTCGTTGGTCTCCCAGGCGGTGACCTCGGCCGGGTTGCGGTAGACGCTGGGGTCGTCGGAGCTGGAGTGGCCGCCGCGACGATAGGTGAGCGCCTCGATCATCGTCGGGCCGTCGCCGCGACGCGCGCGCGCCACCGCGTCCTGCATCGACGCGATGATCGCGAGGAGGTCGTTGCCGTCGACGAGCACGCCCGGCATGCCGTAGGCGACCGCCTTGATGGCGAACGAGGTCGACGCCGTCTGCTTGTCGCGCGCCGTCGAGATCGCCCAGCCGTTGTTGCGGCAGAAGAAGATGCAGGGCGCCTTGTAGACGCCGGCGAAGTTCATGCCGACGTGGAACTGCCCCGTCGAGGTCGCGCCCTCGCCGAAGTAGACCAGCGCCACGTCGTCCTTCTTGGCGATGCGCGCGGCCCAGGCGGTGCCGACGGCCTGCGGGATCTGCGTGCCGACGGGCGAGCTGATCGACACGAGGTTGATCCAGCGCGCCGAGTGGTGGACCGGCATCTGACGGCCCTTCACCGGATCCTCGACGTTGCCGTAGAGCTGGTTGGTGAAGTCCTTCAGCGAGTAGCCGCGCCAGAAGGCGAGGCCCGGCTCGCGGTACGACGGGTAGACCCAGTCCGTCGAGCGCAGCGCGTAGGCGCCGCCGAAGTGCGTCGCCTCCTCGCCGGTCGACTGCATGTAGAAGCCGAGGCGGCCCTGACGCTGCAGCTTCATGTAGCGGTCGTCGACGAGACGGACCTGCAGCATGCCGCGATAGAGCTTCAGGCAGTCAGCGTCGGGGATCTCGGGCGCGTCCACGCCCGGCAGCAGCCGCCCGTCGTCGTCGAGGAGGCGGAAGGGCTTCTCATTCGTGGAGCCGGAAGAACCCTCGGGTGTCGAGGTCTGACCCTTGGCGAGCATCGGCGATCTCCGGTGCGGAAGTTGCCGCGCTTGTAACCGCGCCCCCCTGTGAAGTCAAGGCGCGAAGGGCCGGTTTTCCGACGAGAAACATAGTGCGCCGCGTTAGTGCGAGCGGGTTCGGTGGTCAGGCCAACGACCGCCACCGCGGGGGCGCAGGACCGCCACGCGGACGTGACCCTGGTCCGCGAGCGGGGCCACCTTGAGGCCGAGCTTGTCACCGGTGTCGATGACCAGATCCTCGGGGCCCAGGCGACCGTCGGGCGGGCCACCGTCCGGGCCGCGATCCTCGACGAGCGCCACGATGTGGTCCCACGCCTTCGGCAGGCCGTCGTAGCCGACGTAGTCGATGGCGAGGAGGTCGCCGGGGCGCACGCCGTCGGGGCCGCCCCAGCGGATGGCGGGCGCGTCGGGCTCGACGAGGGCGGGGCCGGCGACGCGCTGGAGCTGATCGACGAGGCCGGCCACCGACGAGTACTCCATCGTGGGGTGGCCGGCGCGGCGCAGCGCAGCGACGAGGACGTCGGCGCAGTCGGCGCCGATGGCGCGCTCGGCCTGGTTCTTCGCGCCCCTCCCGGCGGAGCCGAAGAGGTAGGGGACGTTGTAGAACGACGAGAGCCAGCCGAGGAAGTCGTCGCCGGCGCGGAACGAGTAGCGGAACACGCGCGGCGCGATCTGGCCGGCGGGCGCGTCGTCGGCGCCGGGGGCGTCGGCCTGCATGGAGGCGAGCTCGACGTGCGCGGCGAGGCGCATCGTGCCGAGGAGGGCGGGGGGGCCGCTGCGCTTGGTGAGGCCGGTCGCCTCCGACGGACGCGCGTCGGTGAGGTCGAGGCGCGGGGCGGCGGCGTCGGGGATCGGCGTCTCGACGTACTCGATGCGGTCGTAGCCGATCCAGCTCCCGTGGTTGGGGCCGAAGACGACGGCGTTGGCGTAGACCTTCACGTCGCCGTTGGGGGCCGGCGTCTCGACGTGCTCGGCGCGCGGCTCGACCTTGCGCCAGGCGACGCGCGGCGCGCCGCAGGCGTCGGCGACGGCGGAGAAGGGGGTGCGGCCGCGCGCGCCCGAGTCGCCGAGGACGAGGCGCTTGCCGTCGACGATCGCGGGGACGGCGACGAAGACGTGCACGGTGTCGCCGAGGCGTGCCTCGACGACACGGGCGGGCTCGCCCCGGTCGCCGACGCGCCCCTCGAGGAAGGGGCGCTCGACGAGGCGACAGCGTGGGGCGGCGTGCACGGGAGCGGCGGAAGCGGCGGCGGCGAGGGCGACGAGCGCGGGCGCGAGTCGGCGCAGCATCTCCGATCCTACGCATGGCGCGCGCGTTCGATCCCTCACCGTCGGGATGATATGGTCGCCACATGCCGAGCGTGCTCGCCATCGTGTCGAAGGCCGTCTTCGAGAAGCAGGCGCCGGGGGCGACGGTGGGGCTGGTCGTCGGCTTCGATCGCTACGCCTCGACGCACAAGGCGCTGGATCCCGTCGGGCAGGGGGGCGACCTCTACCTCGTGACGGTGCGGCCGCCCGACGAGAAGCTGTGGCTGGTCGGGATCCTGCCGTCGCCCGAGAAGCGCAGCGACGGGTGGTACGCCGGGAACGCGACGGCGATCGTCGACATCTCGGCGCTGAAGTCGGTGCTGAAGTTCGCCAACGGGGCGGGGCTGCCGACGAAGGCGGGGGCGCTCGGGATGTCGCTGCAGACGCCGCGCGTCCTCACCGACGCGGACGTGGCGGCGCTGCGCAAGGCCGCGGGCGCGCCGGCGACGGTCGCTGCCGCGCCAGCCCCGGCGCCGAAGGCGAAGGTGAAGGCGGCCAAGGCCGCCGCGGGTGGGGTCGCGCCTGCGCCCGCGCCGTCGCCTGCGCCGTCGCCGACACCGACGCCGACACCGACGCCACCGCCGAGCGGAGCGGGCCCGATCGCGTCGCTCGCCACGGCGCTCGAGGCGTGGCGCGCGCGGCCAATCCCCGCGCTCGCTGACGCCATCGACGCGCTCTCCGACGCGATCGCCGCGCAGCTCCCCGCGATCTCCGACGACACCGCCTGGTCGCGCGCCGCCGCCGGCAAGCGACCCGAGGACGTCCAGCGCCTCCTCGCCGCCTTCACCACGCTGCCCGCAGCGACGGTGAAGCCGCGCATGGAGCGACTCGCCGAGCTGCCGCGCGACCCGCGCGTCGCGCGCGCCCTCGCGGCCTGGGCGCTCGAGCCACCGACGACGTCGAGCAGCAACTTCCCGATGTGGACCACTGCCTTCAAGGTCCTCGCCGCTGCGAGCGACGCGCGCGCCATTCCCGTCCTCGAGAAGCGGCTGAAGATGGCGCCCGGCGGCTCGCAGTTCTGGCCGCGCCACTACGCCGCCATCGAGCGCACGCTCGAGGCGCTGCGGAAGAGCCCGCCCCCGTCGGCGAGCAAGGACGATCGGGCACTCATCGAGACCCTCACGCGCGCCGCGAAGGAGCTCGCCTCCGGCGCGCTGCGCCTCGAGGCGGCCGCGCCCGCGAAGAAGGCCGCCGCTCCCGTCGCAGACGGCCCGCCGCTCCGTCGGGCGAGGGCGCTCCTCGAGTCGGGCCAGCTCGCCCCCGCCGTCGAGGCGATGCTGGAGGGGTGGCGTGCGCGCAAGCTCCCTGCGCTCGGCGATCTCGTCGAGCGCGTCTCCGACGTCATCCACGTCGGCAAGGCGCCGCCCTGGGGCAAGCCGAAGCAGCTCCAGGCCGAGTGGCTGGCGCGCTTCGAGCGCGACGCTGCGGGCGAGCTGCCGCTCCTCCTCGCCGCGCTCCCCGACGCGAGCCCCAGCGAGATCGAGCGCCGCGTGCAGGAGCTCGCCCAGCTGCCCGACGATCCCCGCGTCGCGCGTCGCGTCTGCGATCTGGCGTTCGCCTCCATCAGCCCCGAGCGGACCGGGCTCTGGCGGCAGGTGTTCGATCTCGTCGCGCGCACCGGAGACCTCGGCGCGCACCAGCTGGCCCACGCGCGCTATCCGAACCTCGAGCAGCAGCCCTACGACTTCGATCGCTGGCGGCAGGCCAAGCGCGCGCTGGCGCCGCTCGGGGAGGCGCGCCTCGTCGGGGTCGAGCCGACGAAGGAGGAGGCGGCCGAGCTCGCCGCGCTCACCCGCGCCGCCGACGCGGCGATCGCCGCGCAGACCGCGGAACAGCGGCACCTGATCGCGGCCATCGTCGACGATCCGGAGGACGACGGCCCGCGCCTCATCTACGGCGACTGGCTGCTTGAGCGCGAGAACCCGTGGGGCGAGCTCATCCAGCTGCAGATCCAGGGCACGGCGAGCGCGCGTGCCAAGGAGCTCGACGAGACCGCGCGGCGCGCCGGCCTCGGCTCGTTCGTCGACGCGTTCGAGAAATTCACCGTCGAGCGCGGCTTCCCCGTCGAGATGACGCGCGCTTATTGGCGCTCGGCGCGCGCGGTGGCGCGGACGCACGACAGCCCGCTGTGGCCGTTCGTGCGCGCGATCCACGGCGCCCCGTATCGCGGCCAGGATCGGGCGCCGCTCAAGGCGGTCGAGGACGTGCTCCCGAAGGGGATCACCCTCCCGCTCGACGAGAAACCCTAGGCTACGGGCGGCGCGCGACGATCGAGTAGACCAGCGGCGCGCCCGGCAGCGACGCCACCTGGTAGCGACCCGGCGCGACCTCGACGGAGCCGGGCCACAGCGCGTAGGGGGACCAGTCGTGCTCGCGCAGCGACTCGAGGACCAGCCCGGCGCCGAGCAGCGCGCCGACGACGGTGCCGAGCCCGTGGTTCCACTCGACGTCGATGACGTGGATGGGCGCGTCGCGATCGGCGTAGGTGCCGAGCTCCTCACTCTGCGACGGCTCGCCCTTCGAGTCGTAGGGGTAGGCGAGGCCCTGAAGGTCGCTCGAGTACATCCCCACGAGCGGGTGGAACTCGACGAGGTGGAAGCGCCCGCCCGGCTTCAGGCAGGCGGCGACCTGCTTCGCCCACGCCTGCAGGTTGGGGAGCCAGCCGAGCACGCCGTACGACGTGAAGACGACGTCGAAGGTCTCGCCGAGCGCGACCGCGGCGCTGTAGACGTCGGCGCAGACGAAGCGCGCCGGCAGCCGGAGCTCCTCGGCGAAGCGGCGCGCGGCGGCGATCGCCTCCGACGAGAAGTCGAGCCCGACGACGGTGGCGCCGCGCCGCGCCCACGACAGCGTGTCCTGCCCGAAGTGACACTGCAGGTGCAGGAGGCGCTTGCCCGCGACGTCGCCCACCTCGGCGAGCTCGATCGGCGTCAGCGAGCAGCCGCCCTGCTTCCAGCGCTCGACGTCATAGAAGCGCGACGCGAGGTGCGCCGGAGTGCGCGCCTCCCAGGAAGCGCGGTTCAGCTCACGCCAGTTCTCGATCACGGCACATCACTCCCAACGACGACCCGCTCCTGTTAGCGCGAATGGTCGGGGAGTTCAACCGCGCGCGCTCGTTCAGCGCGGAACGCCCGGCGCGACGACGTGGAGGAAGCGGTCGGGATCGGCGACGCCCTCGTCGCGCAGCGCCGCGTCCAGCGCGGCCAGCCGATCGAGCCCCTCCTTCGTGAGAAGATCGTCGGCCTGCTCGGCGGCGCGCCGCTCGGCGACGAGCACGTAGAGGCGCCGCCCCTGCTCGCGCGCCGCCCGCGCCGCCTCGTCGAAGCGCGCCCGCGCCCGCGCCGCGTCGCCCTCCTGCGCCGCCAGCGCGCCCTCGAGCAGCGACACGAACACGTCGACGTACGAGGTCCGTTCGCGCCGCAGGCGATCGCAGGCGCGTCGCGCGATCGCCTGCAGCCGGGCACGCCGCTTGCGGTTCTCCGTCGTCGCCGCCTCGGCCAGCGCCAGCCGCCCGCGCGTCCAGATCGCGGCCGCGCGCAGCATCTGGTTGCGCGTGAGCAGCGAGCGCTCGAGCGCGGCGAACCCCGGCGCGAAGCGCGCCTCGGCGACGTCGCCGCGATAGAGCGCCAGCTCGGCGCGCGCGAGCCACTCGTACCAGTGCTGGATGTGGTACTCGCCGTCGGGCGGCGTCCAGGCGGCGGCGTCGAGCGCGCCCTCGAGCAGCTCGGGTCGCCCGGCGAGCAGCCACGACATCCCGAAGGCGCGCACCATCGTCGCGTCGGTGAAGCGGTCGCCGCGGCGGCGCGCGTCGTCGACGTGGGCGCGGAAGCGCTCCGACAGCGTGCGCGCGTCGCCGAGGTAGCGCAGCGCGAGCAGGTGGAAGATGCGCCCGTTGGCGAGCTCGAGCGCGCCGCCGCCCTGCTCGATGAGCTCCTCCTCCGCCGTCGCCAACAGCGCCGCCGCCTCGGGGAAGTGGCCGCGGTGGAGCGCGATCACGCCGCGGGCGCCGATGGTCATCGCGCGCAGCGCCGGATCCCCGAGCCGCTCGCCGATGCGCTCCGCCTCGTCGAGGAGCAGCGTCGCGCGGTCGAGCGCGCGGCCGCCCTGGAAGGCGAGGAACACCGCCTCGAAGTGCAGCCCGCGCGCGATGCGGCGCGGCTCTCCGGCGGCGAGCGCGAGGCGCAGCGCGATCGCCTGGCAGGCGGCGCTGCGGACGGTGTCGATCATCCCGAGGCTGATGGCGATCGACTGGAAGACGTCGATGCGCGCGAGCACCGCCGGCGCGATCTCCGCCTCGTCGCGGTAGCGCGTGGGCAGCCCGCGGAGGCGCACCCGCGCCCGCTCGAAGACCAGGCGGGCCAGCGCGCGCCGCGGCGTCGACGGCAGCGAGGCGTCGATCTCCGCCAGGACCTCGTCGAGGATCGCGCGCCCCTCGGCCACGAAGCCGGCACCGAGGAGCTGCTCGGCGGCGAGGCGGCGGCAGCGAAAGCGGGTCGCCGGATCGATCGTCGCCGCCGCCGCCAGGAACGCCGCCGCCGCCTCGCGCCCCCGCCCCGCGGCCGTCAGCGCCTCGCCGCGCTGGAGCTGCACCGCGCGCACGTCGCGCTCGTCGACGAGGCCGAGCTCGAGGGCGCGCGCGAACAGCGCGGCGGCGCGATCGAAGGCCAGCTTCTCGGCGGCGCGGCGCCCGGCGCGCACCGCCTCGACGGCGGCGCGGGCGTGCAGCCCGGCGGCCTCGAGGTGCACCAGCAGGCGATCGGGCC
>Ga0272446_1000827_pt1 | contig 47204 bp, 41 predicted proteins | sample YNPCB0061_FD_194587 | JGI IMG/M metagenome (GOLD analysis project Ga0272446, IMG submission 194587) | Hot spring microbial mat communities from Yellowstone National Park, WY, United States - YNP-CB-006-1 | ecosystem: Environmental > Aquatic > Thermal springs > Hot (42-90C) > Sediment | place...
CATGCTCCTCGCCTTTCCCCTCATGCTGCTCAGCATCGCCATCTCGACCCTCTACATCTGGCTGCGCTACCTCTGACGCCTGAGAGGTTGTGAAGAACCGTCGCGAGCAGCCCCGAGCGCAAGGAGCCGCGCAGGAAGCGACGAGACCGATCAAGTGGATCGGCGAGGAGCGAACGAGCACGCGACGCCGCGACGGGGCCTGCAGTAGGTTTCTTCACAATCTCTGAGATGTTCAGCCCCCTCGGCGACTAAGGGTCGCCGCGACATAGGCCCCCTAGGGAGATGCTGATCAAACGCCCTCCCGGCATGTGATCATGCTCGCGTCCCGCGACGCACGCGTCTCGGGACGATCCCGTTTCAAGGGCTTAAGGCCCTCGAAACGGGCGGGAGCGCCTGGAGGGGGCCATTGCCTGTACGTTTTGCGCGGACGCAGCCTGCGCTCGGCACGCGACAGGGCGTCGTGGTGGGTCAAGCCCACGACGTCCTGCGCCGGTCATTGTCTCACCCTCAATACCGCCGGCCTGCGTGGCTTCCCCCGTACCGCTGTCGACTTGGTACTATGGCGTCCCACCTCGGGCAGGCTGCCACTGCCGCCACCTGCGTCCACAAATCGCGCCAAACGGCCCCGGGGCGGAACCACCCTTGGAGCCCGGGTATGCAACCTCCCTTTGTCGCTACGCGGTCCGCGGTCCATTCATCGGTGGCGAAGGATCGACCCTGAGGGCGATGCGACGCCTCTGCACCATGGCGTGGGCGGGTCCAGTCGCCCTCCTGCTGATCCTGGCTGTCTCACCGGCCTGGGCGCAGGAGGATACCGCGCGGACCTACGGGCCAGTGCGGCCCGGCGAGACCCTGTGGCAGATCGCCGGGAAGCTGTTCCCGCATCAGGGGCTTGATCGGGGGCAGGTCCTGCTGGCCCTCTTGGACGCAAACCCGCAGGCCCTCTCCCCGCCCTGCAATGTCAATGGCACACTCAAGGTCGGGGCCCTACTGCGTGTACCCGGGCCCGCCCGGGTCGCGGCCGTCAACGCCGGTGAGGCCCGCCAACGCCTGGCCGAGCAGCGACGCCAATGGACCGAGCATCGCCGCAGCGGCCAACCCATGGTCTGCCCGCCACCCGCGCCCGAGCCCGAGCAGGTCCCGGCACAGAGGCCGGGGGCGGCCCCGGAGCAGGCCTATGGAGCGGTGGCACCAGTCCAGGTGCCCCAGACGCCCGCACCGGAACCGCCGCCGCAGCCTCCGCCCGAGCCCCCGCCGGTGTCGGCCGCCCCTCAGACGGCGCCGGCGGGAACGCGGCCACCGGCGCCACTCTCCCCCAGCCCGGCGCCATCGGTCGGCACCGAGGGTCGAGATGGATTGATCCCAGGGCTCGCCGAGTCGGCGTCGCCCTTGCCGCCAGGCCCCCAGGCCCCCGCCTGGACCCTGGCCCTGCTCATGCTCGCGCTCGCCGCGGCCGTGGTCCTCGGCTTGCGGCACGCGGCCTCCCCGGCGGCCGTCGCGCCACCGCGCCCGCTGCCCCTGGGGCATCGGGACCCGCGCCTGTTGCTCCCCCTTGCGGCCCTGGGCGGGGTGCTCGGGGCCGGGGCGACGATCCTGTTCCGCGAGGGCATCCATGTCTTTGAGCGGCTGGCGGGCAGCCAGGAGGGCGGGTTGGTCTTGCTGGCCGAGGGCCTGGCCTCCTGGCAGCGGATCCTCTATCCCACCTTGGGGGGGCTGGCGGCAGGTACCCTGTTGACCCTTGGCGGCCGTCTGCGCGGCTGCGCCACCACCGACTACATGGCGGCGGTGGCGGCGGGCGACGGTTGCATCTCGGTACGCCACAGCCTCGTCAAAGGGGGCTCCTCCCTGCTCTCGGTGGCCTCCGGGGGCTCCATCGGGCGGGAGGGGGCCATGGTCCAGTTAGCCGCCATGACCACCTCGGCCCTGGGGCGGCTGACACGCCTCGCACAGGACGATCTGCGCCTGCTGGTCGCCGCCGGGGCGGCCGCCGGGCTGGCCTCCGCCTACAACGCCCCCCTAGCGGCCACCCTGTTCGTCGCCGAGATCGTGCTGGGCTCCATTGCCTTGGAGCACATCGGCCCCTTGGTGGTGGCCGCCGTGATTGCCAATGTAACGGTCCACGAGCTTCTGGGCTATGCCCCGGCCTACGTCATCCCGGCCTTCAGCCTGGTCAGCGGATGGGAGCTCGGGATCTATCTGGTCCTTGGCGTCGCCGCCGGACACCTGGCACCGCTCTTCCTGCGCCTCCTGGAGCGTTCCAGCCGACTGTTCGCCCGCCTGCCGCTCCCCGTACCTGCCCGACTGGGTCTGGGCGGGCTGGTCGTAGGGCTGATCTCGGTCTACGAGCCCCAGGTCTGGGGCAACGGCTACAGCGTGGTCAACAGCCTGTTGCACGCGCCCTGGGCCTGGCAGGCACTGGCGACCGTGCTGCTGCTCAAGCTCCTCGCCACCGCCGCGACCTACGGCTCTGGGGCCGTGGGTGGGGTCTTCACCCCCACCTTGTTCGTCGGGGCCCTCTTGGGCGCGCTCCTCGGCACCCTGGTCGAGGGTCTCCTGCCGGGGGAGACCGGGGGACCCAGCGCCTATGCCGTGGTGGGCATGGGTGCATTGCTCGCCGGCGCAACCCACGCCCCCCTGATGTCGATCCTGATGGTCTACGAGATGACCCAGGACTATCAGTTGGTCTTGCCCCTGATGCTCGCCGTGGTGAGCGCCCACTACAGCGCCCGGCGCTACGCCAGCGTGCGGCCCATGTATGCGGAGTCGCTGTTACCAAGACAGCCTGACGCCCACGCTGAGATGGGCAGGGAGCCAGCGCCCTCAGCGCCGCCCGTGCCAGGCACCGGCTTAGGACCGGCCCTGTTGCGCCGTATCGAGCCCCTGCTCCCCTTTCCCCACACAAGCCTGCATCCCCTGGCACGGCTGCGCTCCTGGCACCGACTGGCCCTTGCCCTATTGTGCGCGGCCCTGGTCGGGCTCCTGCCCCTTGGAGGACTACCGGAGGCCCGCTATCTTGCCGCCTGGCTCGCGGGCGCCAGCGCCTATCTGGTGATCGTCTGGTGGGGCATCGGGCGACTCGACGCCGATCAGACGCGCCTGAGGGCCTCCACCCTGGACCCCGGCAGCGCGGCCATCTACAGCCTCATCGTCGCCACCTCTATGGTGAGCCTGGGCGGTGTCCTGCTGGTGACCGACACGGTGGCGGCGTCCAAGGGCCTCGATCGCTGGGGCTCGATCGCGCTCGCCCTGGGGGCACTGGCCGCGACCTGGCTGTTGATCCAGACGGTCTTCACCCTGCGCTATGCCCGCCGCTATTACCAGGACGACCCGCCGGGCCTGGTCTTCCCGGGGGCCGAGTCGCCGAACTATCGGGACTTCGCCTATTTCTCGGCGGTCATCGGCATGACCTCCCAGGTGGCGGACGTGGGCACCGCCGAGCCCGGCATCCGCCGCCTGGTCTTGCTCCATGGGCTGGTCTCCTTCGCCTTCAACCTCTTGGTCCTGGCCCTCATGGTCAACCTGTTGGCCAGTGCCTTGGGCTAGGTGTCTGGCCCCACCGTATGGGTGTCAGGTCGACGGCCGCCCTGGACCCTCGGCAGGGCCGTCGCTGCGGGCATCACGGGACTCCTCAGCCTGGACCTGGACACTCGCAGCCCGCGCGCCGCCCCCCGCCAGCGCGCTGACCTCAGGGTCAAAGGCACCCCGCTCATAGAGGACCTGCTTGATCTGGGCGTAGAGCACCGGGGCGCTGATCAGGCCCGGCAGGCCGAACAGGGCCTCCAGGACCAGCATGGCGATCAGGAGCTCCCAGCCATGGGCGCGAATGCGGTTGCCGATGATCTGGGCATTGAGGAGATACTCGAGCTTGTGGATCGCCCCCAACCAGGCAAGGGCCAAGGTCGCCGCGGGGAGCCCGTGATGCAGGCTGAGGATGAGGATCACGGCGTTGGAGATGAGGTTGCCGACGATCGGCAACAGGCCCAGGCCGAAGGTGAGCAAGAGCAGGGTCCCCGGAAGCGGGAGTGCAAACCCCAACAGGGGCAGGAGTCCGAGCAGAAACAGGGCGGTGAGCAGCGTGTTGAGCGCGGAGATGCGCACCTGGGCGAAGACCACGGCCGAGAAGCTGCCCACCAGGGCATCGAAGCCTCGACGCAGACGCCTGGCCAGGCCGCCGGCGTCTGCCGCCGGTGCGCCGGGCGGCAACTGCACCACCATCAGGGCGCCCACAACGGTCCCGATCAGGACATAGCCAACCGAGCGCAGGGTATGCTCGCCCCAGAGCTGAACCTGGCTCGCAACCTGGCTCGCATGGCCATGCAGCCAGGCGATCAGGGCCGTCTGCAGTGCGTCCAGGGACAAGGGGACATGGTCCGCGAGCGCCGCCGGGAGGCCAGCGCGCAGGGTCTCCAGGGCCGCGGCCATGTGCTTGAGCAGGCCGGGGTAGCCCCCGCCCACCTGGGCCGCGTCCGCAGCATACTCGACCACGCCGATGCCGAGCCCCAAGAGGACTCCGAGGAGCACCGCCAGTGCCCATCCGGTGGGGTGAGGCCAGCCGGGCCGCCAGCGCACCAGCCGTCGCGCCAGGGCACGGGTCCCACCAAAGGTGACCAGGGCGGCGAAGAGGGCGGGGGTCAGGTGCAATGCCAGCACGGTGGCCCACACCCCGGCGATCCACGCCAGGTCCGAGGTCAGCGGCGTCAACCCAAAGGATTGCGCCTGCCTCCCCGGTACGCTCATCGCGGCTCGCCCCTGGCGTCGAAGCGGGGCCAGGCACAGGCGCCGAGGCGGATGGCAGGGGTGCCCGCCGTGACCCGCCGGGCGTCGTCGTTCAGGAAGGCGATGATCACGGCAGTCCCACGGAGGCCGGTGCAGGCTGGGTGGGCCCGGAGCAGGCCCATGAAGATCCCCTCCGGCCTGGGCGAGACCTGCCGCCCCTGCGCAAGGCCGTTTGCCTTCGACATGTCTGGACATCCTTCGGGCGAGCCCATGAGTCTGAGTCAACCCGCTCCCTGCGCCGACCCCAGGGATCGGCCAGGATCCGACCCTTGGGGGGTCCTCCGCGCAGCCTCGCCGAGGTGCCGCCGCCAAAAGGGGTCCCGCCGCAGCCGGTCGTGGTCGGTGAAGTCATCTTAGCCCAACGCCAGACCAAGCACCCGCTCACCCACCCGTTCCCGGACGGTGTACTCAATGGCATCGGCCATGCGGTAGTCGATGAACGGCTCGGACAGTCGCGCTAGGATGTCAGTCTTGGCCTCGATTTGGACTTGCAGCAGACCGCCGCCTTCCGCACTGCCCATGCGCCCGTTGAAGTTCCCGACCACGGTGCGCCGTCCCAGCGACTGCAATTCCATCTGTCCGCATCTCCAGCCCCGTTTGCTTCCTGTTGTTCGGCATGCAGGTGAATCTGGCGCTATTTCTGCACTGGTACACCCCGCGACGGGCGCCGCTCCTGGTGGCGGTCCTGGGAAAGCTGCCAGCCGCCCTGGTGTCCGGCCCCTCGGTCGACCGCGCCACGGTGGCCCTGGGTATGCTGCCGCGCGGCGAGGTGGCGCTTCTCTTCGTTGGGGTCGGAAAGGCGCTCGGCGTCATCGACGATGCCCTCTTCGCCGCCCTGGTCACGGTGGTCATCCTCCTGGCGCTGGGGTCAGCGCTCGCGCTCAGGCGGGCACTCGCGCCGCTGCCGCCACAATGGGATTGAGTACAGAAGTACGGCCTGGCAGACCGGCGCCCAAGGGCGAGGGGCCACGGACTCCGAAACCCAGGGTCCGCGCGGTTTACCCTGTATCCCAACCCTGTTTGGTAATATGGCGGCTCGCCGTGGGGACCTGCCCGGCACACTGCGGCCATCCCCAGACCACACCACGCCGCCCCCGGCGCGCGGCTCACCTTGGAGCACAGGTATGATTTTCAAGCGTTTGATCGCAGTGCTGCTGGTGGCTGGCAGCGCCACCGGGGCCGCCGCCGACACGGTGAAGATCGGATGCGTCGCGCCGCTCACCGGGCCCCAGGCCCACCTGGGCAAGGACATCGAGAATGGCGCCCGCCTGGCGGTGGACAGCATCAACGCGACCAGCCCAACCCTGGCCGGCGTACCCGTGCGGTTCGAGCTCCTCACGGAGGACGATCAGGCCGATCCGAAGACCGCCACCGTCGTCGCGCAGAAGCTGGTCGACGAGGGCGCCAAGGGCGTCGTCGGGCACCTCAACTCCGGGGCCAGTATCCCGGCCTCGCGCATCTATGCGGACAACGGGGTCCCCCAGGTGTCCCCGGCCTCCACCGCCGTGGCCTACACGCATCAGGGCTTCAAGACCACCTTCCGCGTCATGGCCAACGACGCCCAGCAGGGCAAGGCCCTCGGCCAGTACGCCGCCAAGCTGGGCAAGCGGGTCGCCGTCGTCGACGACCGCACGGCCTATGGGCAGGGGCTGATCGATGAGGTGGTCAAGGCGGTCCAGGGCGCCGGCGCACAGGTCGTGGGGCGTGAGTACACCACGGACAAGTCCACCGATTTCACCGCCATCCTCACCTCCATCAAGTCCAAGCGGCCGGACGTGGTCGTCTTCGGCGGTATGGACCCCCAGGCCGCACCCATGGTGCGGCAGATGCGGACCCTGGGCATGAAGACCGTCTTCATGGGCGGCGACGGCATGCAGTCCGCCGAGTTCATCAAGCTCGCAGGCTCCGCAGCCGAGGGGGCGATCGGCTCCTCCCCTGGCCTACCCCTGGACAAGATGCCGGGGGGTGCGGCCTTTGCCAAGCGCTTCGGCGAGCGCTTCGGCAAGGTCCAGATCTACGCCCCCTTTTCTCACGACTCCGCGCTGGTGCTGATCCAGGCCATGCTCAGGGCCGGGTCGGCGGAGCCAGCGAAGTACCTGCCGGAGCTGGCCAAGACCCAAATCGATGGCGTGATCGGACCCATCGCCTTTGACGACAAGGGCGATCTCAAGGATGGGCCCGTGACGCTGTACCAGGTCAAGGACGGCCGCTGGGAGGCGGTGGAGACCCTCGGCGGCGCCGCGGCCAAGTAGCGGGCCGGCACCGCTCTACCCCCAATGGACATTCTGCTCCAGCAGTTGGTCAACGGCCTCATCCTGGGGAGCCTGTATGCCCTGGTGGCCCTGGGCTACACCATGGTCTACGGCATCCTGGAGCTCATCAATTTCGCCCATGGCGAGATCGTCATGCTGGGCGCCATGGTATCCGTCACCGTGCTCGGCACCTTGGCGGCCCTGGGGATGCCCATACCCCTGGCCCTGGTCGCCTCCCTGGCCGCGGCCGTGGCGATGTGCGTCTCCACCGCCGTCCTGGTGGAACGGGTCGCCTACCGGCCCCTGCGCAATGCGCCGCGGCTCGCCCCCCTGATCACCGCCATCGGTGTCTCCATCATCCTGCAAAACCTGGCCATGATCGTCTGGGGGCGCCAGTACCTGTCCTTTCCGCCCGTCCTCGATATCGAGATCTACGACCTCGCGGGCGCCACCGTCACCAACGTCCAGGTGCTGATCGTGGTAGTCGCCGCCCTGGTGATGGGCGGACTCCTGCTCCTGGTGCAGCGCACGCGCCTCGGCCGGGCCATGCGGGCGACGGCCCAAAACCGCGAGGTCGCGGGGCTCATGGGCGTGGACGTCAACCGGGTGATTGCGGCGACCTTTGCGGTGGGCTCCGCCCTGGCCGCTGTGGCGGGCCTCCTGATCGCCGCCTACTACGGCATCGCCCATTACAACATGGGCTTCATCCTCGGCCTCAAGGCCTTCAGCGCGGCCGTCCTCGGCGGTATCGGCAATGTCCCAGGCGCCTTGCTGGGGGGACTCCTGCTCGGCGTGATCGAGAGCCTCGGAGCGGGCTACATTGGCGACATCACGGGTGGCTTCCTGGGCAGCCACTACCAGGACATCTTTGCCTTCTTCATCCTCATCCTGGTCCTCGTCTTCCGGCCCTCTGGCCTGTTGGGGGAGCAGGTGGCGGACCGGGCCTGATGTTGCGGCTGCCGATCTCCGCAGATGGAGCCGTGTCCCCTTCCGGACAGGATAAGGAGTGCGTGCGAATGCCCCGTTGCACTTGGAGCACGGGGGATTCGAGCAAGAGCGTCGCGCCGGATGACCGGTGGCTCCATCCGGGTCCCACCCAGGCGGTCCCGCAAGCGGCCGATAGTCCATTGATCCTTCTCGCGTTCCTGTGCGTTCCCCTGCGGACCCCGGCCCTTCCCGTATGACCGGATTGCTCCCAGCGACCCTCTACCGCAATCGCCGCCTCGCGTGGGCCGTCTTCGCGGGCCTGGCGGTGCTGCTCCTGGTCCTGCCCTTCGTGGTGGAGGCTGGGATGGGCCGCACCTGGGTACGCATCCTCGATTTCGCCATGCTCTACGTCATGCTGGCCCTAGGGCTCAATGTGGTGGTGGGCTATGCCGGGCTCCTCGATCTGGGCTATGTGGCCTTCTACGCCGTCGGGGCCTACTTCTATGCCATCCTCGCATCGCCCCAGTTCGGCATTCATCTGCCGTACTGGGCACTGCTGCCCATGGGGGCGGGGGTCGCCTGTGTCTTTGGCATCCTGCTCGGGGCGCCGACGCTTCGCCTTCGGGGCGACTACCTGGCCATCGTGACCCTCGGCTTCGGCGAGATCATCCGGATCTTCCTCAATAACCTGAACGCGCCGGTGAACATCACCAACGGGCCCCAGGGGATCAACATGATCGACCCGGTGACCCTCGCCGGCCACAGCCTCACCCGCCCCATCGAGCTGCTCGGGCTGCAGATCTCGGGCGCCCATGCCCATTACTACCTGTTCCTCTCGCTTACGCTCCTGACCGTATTCATCGCCTTTCGGCTCCAGGACTCCCGCATCGGCCGCGCCTGGGCCGCCATCCGCGAGGATGAGGTGGCCGCCGAGGCCATGGGCATCCACACCCGCAACATCAAGCTCCTGGCCTTTGCCACGGGGGCCGCCTTCGGCGGGCTCGGCGGCGGGCTCTTCGCCGCCTTTCAGGGGTTCGTGAGCCCGGAATCCTTCACCCTGATGGAGTCCATCATGATCCTTTGCATGGTGGTGCTGGGCGGCATGGGCCACATCCCGGGGGTGATCCTTGGTGCCGTGCTGCTGACCGTGCTGCCAGAGCTGCTGCGCTACATTGGCCCCCTCCAGCAGGAGCTGATCGGACGGGTACTGGTCGATCCGGCAGACCTGCGCATGCTCCTGTTCGGCGCGGCCCTGGTGCTGGTGATGCTGTTCCGGCCCCAAGGACTCTGGCCGTCGCCGCGCCGCGCCCGTGAGCTGCACCCGAGCAACCCGGACGAGGTGCGCCAGGAGCAGGAGGCCCTGTATGACGCCGAGCGCTAGCGGCGCCATGCGGCCTCCGGCGAGGGTCCTGCTTGAGCTTCGCGGGGTCACGAAGCGCTTTGGGGGCCTGAGCGCCCTGAGTGATGTATCCCTATCGGTCCGAGAAGGTGAGATCTTTGGCCTCATCGGGCCCAATGGGGCCGGTAAGACCACCCTGTTCAACTGCATCACCGGTCTGTATCGGCCCAGCGCCGGGAGCGTGCACCTGGATGGGACGCCGCTGACTGGGTTGAAGCCGCATGCGGTGGCGGCCTTGGGCTTGGCGCGGACCTTCCAGAACATCCGCCTGTTCGCCAACATGACGGTGCTGGAGAACGTGATGGTCGGGCGCCATGTCCGTTCCCGCGCGGGGGTCCTTGGGGCGGTCCTGCGCGGCCCGCTGACCCGGGGGGAGGAACGCTCCATCCGCCAGCGATCCATGGAGCTGCTGGAGTCAGTCGGACTGGCCGGCCGCGCCGGCCAGGTGGCCCGCTATCTGCCCTACGGTGACCAGCGCCGCCTGGAGATTGCCAGGGCACTGGCCACCGACCCGCGTCTGCTGGCGCTCGACGAGCCCGCCGCGGGGATGAACCCCATCGAGACCGAGGTCCTCCAGGGCCTGCTGGAAGGCATTCGCCGGCGCGGCCTCACCCTGCTCCTGATCGAGCATGACGTGCGCCTGGTGATGTGCCTGTGCGACCGCATCGCCGTGCTGGATTACGGACGCAAGATCGCCGACGGCGTGCCCGCCGAGGTGCAAAAAGATCCGGCCGTGATCGAGGCCTACCTCGGGGCAGGTGCCGCCGCAGTCCAAGCCAATGAGGCCCCGCGGACATGACTCCGGCTGCCAGCCTCTTGGATGTCAATGGGCTCGCGGTCCACTACGGAGGCATCCGCGCCGTCAAGGGGATCGATCTGGAGGTTCGCGACGGCGAGGTCGTCTGCCTCATCGGCGCCAACGGTGCCGGCAAGACCAGCACCCTGCGCGCCCTATCGGGCATCCTTCCCATCGCCGCGGGGTCCATCCGCTACACAGGCCGAGAGATCACGGGCCTGCCCGTGCACCGGCGGGCCCGGCTCGGGATCGCCATGGTTCCGGAGGGCCGCGGCATCTTCCCGCGCCTGACGGTGACCGAAAATTTGGAGATGGGGGCCTACACGCGTCCGGACCGCGCCGAGATCGCGGCGGACCTCCAGCGCGTCTACGAGTTGTTCCCGCGTCTGAAGGAGCGCCGCAACCAGAGCGGCGGAACCCTGTCCGGGGGCGAGCAGCAGATGCTGAGCCTAGCCCGCGCCCTCATGAGCCGGCCACGGCTCTTGCTCTTGGACGAGCCGAGCATGGGGCTCGCCCCCCTGGCGGTGCAGAAGATCTTCGAGACCATCCGGGTCATCGCCCAACAGGGTATGACCCTCCTCCTGGTGGAGCAGAACGCCCGCCTGGCCCTTGAGGCCAGCGACCGCGGCTATGTCCTGGAGGGTGGCCGTATCGTCCACCACGACCAAGCGGCCGCCTTGCTGACCAGCCCGAAGGTACGCGAGGCGTACCTTGGGGCCTGACGCCCCGGCACGGCGGTCAATGACCGCAGGGCATCAGCCAGGCGCATCGGCAGTCTGGGCGAAGTAGCGGTCCAGGAAGGTGTCGAAGTCGACATCGTCCGCCGCCTCGATCTCCGCCTGGCGCCGCCGCGAGGCGCCGACCAGCTCGTTCAGCTCCGCCTCGCGGGCCGGGTGGAGAACCCCCGCCCGCCAGCGCTCCGCGTGGCGCTCGGAGATCCGCCGCGCGTACTCCTGGAAGCCCTCGCCGGAGGCGCGCATCTCGCCGAGCATGCGCGCCGAGGGCGTCAACTCCGGGTCCCGCACCTTCTCTCGCTGGCTCTGGAGACTTGCGCCGCACCGCCCGCCGCGTACAAGGTCCAACAGCCCCGCCACCGGCTCCATGGTCTCCAATAGGGCATCGGCCCAAGTCCGCAGCTCGATCGCGGCACCGTCACGATCCAGCTCGACGCCGGGCTCGCGGCCTCGGTGGGCCGCCAGCACCTGATTCCGGTCGATCGCCTGCCGCTCGCGGGGGCTGATGCGGGGGCTCTCCAACAGGAGGCACCAGAGCATGAGCACCTCCAGGAAGTGAAGCTGCTCCTCGGCGACGCCCAGGGGATCGAAGATGTTCACATCCAGCGAGCGCAGCTCGACGTAGCGCACGCCGCGCCGGCGCAGGGCCAGGGTCGGCCTTTCCATCCACTGGGTGATCTGCTTGGGGCGGATGGTGCTGTAGTACTCATTCTCGATCTGCAACACGTTGGCGTTGAGCTGCTCGTAGCGGTCACCCACCTTGACACCGATGGTCTCGTAGTAAGGGCAAGGGGTCTCGATGGCCCAGGTCAGGCTGCGAATGTAGGAGTCCAGGCTGTCATAGCTGGCCTTCATCCCGGTGCCCTCGGTCTGCCGGTTCTGGTAACCGATGTCACCCATGCGAAGGGAGGTACCGAAGGGGGCATAGAGGGTCGTTGCGTCGAAGGCGGCCAGGGTGGTGTCTCGGCCCTGGGCAAAGCCCGTGGAGATGGCTGGCGAGGCCCCGAACAGGTAGGGCACCAGCCAGCCGAAGCGCTGCAGGTTGCGGATCATCGCCATGTAGGACTCCGATCGGAAGTCCATTGGGGCAGACCTGTCGCCCTCCTCCTGCTGGTACAGCCCCCAAAAGTCGTCGCCGAAGGAAAAGTTGAAGTGGACGCCGGCAATGGCCTGCATCATCCTGCCGTAGCGGTTACCCAGGCCACGCCGATAGACGGTCTTCATGCGGGCGGCGTTGGACGAGCCATAGACAGCGAGGGGGATGCTCCCGGCCCCCTCTAGGATGCAAGGCATGCTCGTGGCCCACAGGAACTCCTCGCCGAGATGCCGGTAGACAAAGACGTGCAGGTCGGCGAGCCAAGCCAGGGTCTCGCCGACCTGCTCCATGGGCGGGGTAATGAGCTCCAGCAGTGCCTCGGAGAAATCCGTGGTGATATAGGGGTGCGTCAGGGCCGACCCGAGCCCAGGGGGGTGCGGCGTGGCCGCGAGGGTGCCGCCAGGCGAGACCCGCAGGCCCTCCTTTTCCAGTCCGCATCGATTTCCCCTCAGGGTCGATGCACCGTCGCCACGACCGAGGCGGGCGAGACGGCGCTGCAAGACGGCAAGGGCTTGAGTCATGGGCAGGTTCCTTTGCGAGGGATGGTCATAGACACCGCGGGACGCAGATGCGGGGGACGAGGCTAGCGCCAGGCCCAGCCTCTGGTCGAGCCGCCACCGGGCACGTCCGGCCACCGTGCTCATCCGTTTGGCAACAGGGGGCGCAGCGCCATCGCCCCAGGGCTGACATGCCCGCCTGGGCCAGGCCTATGGGCTTCTGACCCCAGGCCGGCCCGGGTGCGGCCGAAGGCGGCTGGCGGTCGCCTTGCAGGGGACCCGGTGGCCCCTCAGTCGCGCATCGCGGCCTTGGGCGTGGAGGCGTTTCCCATGCGGATGGCGTCTGCCAAGACCCGAGCCGCCTCATCGACCTGGATGCGGCCAATGGCCTCACGCTCTTTGTCGAGGGCCTCCTCGTCCGGGTGCTCGGCATCGGGGTCCACAGGCGTGATGCCGCGGCTGCGCAAGAAGGCATTCTTATCGTCCTCGAGCACCTTCTCACGCCGCTTGGTCTCGACCCGGCGGTCCTGCTCCCGCAGGGAGACGGTCTTCTCGTCGTCGAGCTCGGTCAACACCCGATTGCGGGCGACCAGCATCTGGAACCCCGGATCGCGGGCGATGCGCTCGGCGGACAAACGCCGCAAGGCCTCGACGTCCGTCTTGCCAAACGGCCGGTAGCGGGCCGGCTTGATGGTGCCCCAGGGCAGGGCATTCTCGAGGGCACGCTCCCCATGTTTTGAGGCGTCTCCCGAGGCGGGGAACGGGACGTCCGGCACCACGCCTTTGAGCTGGGTGCTGCCGCCGCTGATCCGGAAGAACTCCGCCATGGTCAGGCGCAGGCGCCCGAGGTCACGGCCGTCACCCGGGACATAGCGATTGAGGTCCACCAGGGTCTGGACCGTACCCTTGCCGAAGGTCGGCTCACCGAGAATGATGCCGCGGCCGTAATCCTGGATCGCCCCGGCGAAGATCTCCGAGGCCGAGGCGCTGTCCCGATCCACCAGCACGGCCAGGGGACCGTCGTAGGCCACCCCCGGGTCCGGGTCCTCCTCGACCTCAACCTTTCCAAAGGCGTCCTTGACCTGCACCACAGGCCCTGTGTCGATAAACAGCCCGGTCAGGGAGGTCGCCTCGGCCAAGGAGCCGCCGCCATTGCCGCGCAGGTCGATGACGATGCCGTCGACACCCTTGCGCTTGAGTTCCTCGATCAGCCCGCGCACGTCTCGGGTCGTGCTGCGGAAGTCCTTCTCGCCCTCGGACTCGGCCCGGAAGTCGCGATAGAAGGCCGGCACCTCGATGACCCCGATGCGCGCCTTGCCGGTCTTTTCGGCGTCGATCAGGTAGGACTTGGCGGCCTGATCCTCGAGCTTGATCTCGTTGCGCACCAGGGACACCTCCCGCGGCCGGCTGTCCGACCCGGTGGACGGCTTCAACAGCTGCAATCGCACCACCGACCCCTTGGGGCCGCGGATCTTGTCTACGACGTCTTGGAGGCGCCAGCCGACCACGTCCTCCATTGGGCCGTCGAGCCCTTGGGCAACGCCAATGATGCGATCGTCGGCGTGCACCAGCCCAGATTCGCGCGCCGGCCCGCCGGGGATGGTGCGCTGCACCGTGGTGTACTCGTTGTCGGCGCGCAACACGGCCCCGATGCCCTCCAGGGACAGCCGCATGCTGATGTCGAAGTTCTCCGAAGTGCTCGGGGACATATAGCTGGTGTGCGGCTCTAGGGCCTCCGTGTAGGCGTTGGCAAAGGTCTGGAAGACGTCATCGCTCGCGAATTGGTCGACCCGCAACGCCAGCCCCTCGTAACGCTTGCGCAGCTGCTCGCGGATCTTCGCGTCCTCTTTGCCGGCGAGGCGCAGGCTGAGGTAGTCATTCTTCACGCGCTTGCGCCAGATCTCGTTCAACTCCGCCTCGTTCTTCGCCCAGGCGGCCTTGGAACGGTCGAACTGGTAGTCCTCGCGCTCGGTGAAGTCAAAGCCCTTGTCGAGCAGCGCCAGCGCGTGCTGGACTTGCTCGTTGACCTGCTTGCGGTAGACGCGGAAGACCTCATAGGCCACGTCGAGCTTGCCCTCCTTGAGGTCGTCGTCCAACCGCCTAACATTGGCCTCAAATCGGGAAACGTCGCGCTGCAGGAAGAACGAGCGGTTCGGGTCGAGCGCCGAGAGATAATTCTTGAGGATCTGGGCGGCGAACTTGTCGTCCAGCGTCATCTTGCGATAGTGGTAGCGCTCCAGCACCTTGTTGATGACCACCGTGGTCTTCGCCTGGCTCGGCTCTGGATACAGGTCGGTGACCGGAACCTGGGGGGGGCGCGCACAAGCCGACGCGGCCACCAGGGCCAACACGAGCAAGGCAAGAGGGGATGCGAAACGCGGTGTCATAACGTTAAAGCTCACGAGGGGTTACCCACACAGAGACAGCAAAACTGGCGCCGGGTTTCGGCCCGGGCTTTTGACGCTGGCTGCTCAACCACGGCGCGCGTCACTCACCCGGGGGCAGGTCCCGGCCGCGCTGACGCTCGGCACGGCCGGGACCTGCCACAACTTGGACCCGTTTCCAGTCATTCCAAGGGTGTAGCCGCCAGCCTAGGAGTGCTGGCGGCGCTTCGGGCAGGTCGTGCCGTCTCGACCCCTCCTGCCGCTCGGCCTGGGGAGCCGTCACCCCCAGCTCAAGCGACCCCGTCGACAAGGCACTGAGGCCTACTTCAGCTTGCCGATGCCGAGCATTTTGAGAATGTATTTCTCGTAGATGGGCTCCGAGGTCCCCTTCTTCATCTTGCGAATGAAATACTTCTCGAAGGCAATCTTGGCCATGTGGACCCACTTGCCCTTCTTGAACCAGGCAACATTGCGCGGCGGGATCTGCGGCAGCGCGACGAAGGCGGCCCCCGTGTCGCCCATGTCGGCCAGGCAAATCGCATTCCAGGTCGCAAGCGTTGTGCCGGGCTTGCCCTTGAGCTCATCGGCGATATTGTGGACGATCGCCGTCACCATGGACTCGATCATGTAGCCAGTCTTGGGCGCCCCGGTTGGGACCGCAGTCGTCTCCACCGGCGGGATGGCGATACACACCCCCGCCGCATAGATATTCTTGTAGGTCGGATTGCGCTGGTGATCGTCCACGAAGACGAACCCGCGTGGATTGCACAACCCCTCCACCTTGGCGACCGCCTCGGCACCCTTGAAGGAGGGCAGCATCATCGAATACTTGAATGACAACTCGATGTCCTTCAGCTTGTGACCGCTGTCGTCATACTGCTCGACAAACATCTTACCCTTTTCGACCTTGATGACCTTGGCATTGGTGATCCACTTGATGTCGTGGGCGCGCAGGTCGCTCTCGAGGAAGCCTTTGGAGTCCCCGACCCCACCCAGCCCCAGGTGGCCGATATAGGGCTCCGAGGTCACAAAGGTCATCGGCACCTTGTCGCGCATCTTACGCTTGCGCAGGTCCGCATCGAGGATGAAGGCATACTCATAGGCAGGCCCAAAGCAGCTCGCAAAGGGCATAGCCCCGATGATCACATGGCCGGGGTCCTGAAGAAACGCGAGGTAGTCCTTATAGGCCTGCTCGGCGTGATCGACAGTGCAAACGGAGTGGGTGTGCCCGCCCTGCGGACCGGCGCCATCCACCTCATCGAAGGCAAGGCGAGGACCCGTGGCAATGACCAGGTAGTCGTATTTCACCGTCTTGCCGTCGGCCAAGGTCAGCTGATTGGCCTTGGGATCGATGACATCACAGCGCTGGGCGATGAAGTCGATCCCCTTGCGCTCGAGGTGGGGACGGATATCGAAGGTGATACTGGCACGATCCCGCCATCCCACGGCGACCCAGGGATTCGACGGAACGAACTGAAAATAGTCCCGCTCGTTGATGACGGTGATGCGGTGCTCCTTGCCCAGCTCCGCCCGCAACTCATAGGCGGCTGGCATGCCTCCGGTTCCGGCTCCCAATACAACAATGTGTGCCATGGATCTGATCCTCGATCGATTGGTGGTTGAGGCGGTTGCATCCGCCGAATCCCCGTTCGGCAGGAACCAAACGAGGGCATGGGTCAATGGCCCCGCGACCTGGCACACTCCAAGCGCTCCCTCGGCGGGCCGGGGTTGCGGCTGTGGGGCTGGCGTCCGGTCGTTGGTCGGGTCGGTAGACCGAGCGTCGCAGGTCGGCTCGGCTGGGTCGAGAACTGCATCGCGCTACCCGGTCGGACGACCAGCGTCCTCCACCCGAGCCGGAATCTTAGTATACATAACCGCAGCTTGCGTCCCGAATCCGCGGCGTCCTGCGGTCTGGCGCGCGCCTGCCTCCCCCCGGCAGAAACTGGGCCGGAAGTCGCTTGGGCGGATCGAGCCTCGGCGTTGGCAGCGGGTCCGACTCCGGGTCAGCGGCGGAGGGCGCTGCCGCTCGTGGGCTGGGTCGCATACACCTTGCGGCGAAACAAGTCGGTGCGCCGGCTGACCACCCGGTCGATGAACAGCAGTCCATCGAGGTGATCGATTTCATGCTGCACCGCCCGGGCCTCAAACCCCTCCATCTCGTAGGAGCGGCGCTCGCCGCTCGGGTCCTGCGCAACCAGGCGGATGCGGGTCGCGCGGATGACGTTGCCAGTGTAGTCGGGCACCGATAAGCACCCTTCGCGCCCGATCTCATAGCCGTCCCAGTGCTCGATCTCGGGGTTGACCAGGACCAGGTGTCCGTGACTCGACACCCCCCGCTTCGTCGACACATCAACAATGACCACCCGCTCGAACCAGCCCACCTGCGGCGCCGCGATACCGACCGCCGCCGGACCCGCCAGGCGCGTCTCCTCCAGGTCCGCGATGGCGAGCCGCAGGGCCGCATCGAAGCGCTGGACCGGCGCCGAGACCTGCTTCAGCCGCTCGTCCGGTACCCGCAGGATGTCGCGGATCGCCATGCGCCTAGCCGATCAGGGTGTCGACCGGGGAGATGTCCACCGCAATGCCCTGGGCATGCAGATGGGCGACCGCCTCGCGCAAGGACTCGACCGTCCGCTCGGAGCAGCCCTGGATGTTCATGATGTAGACGGGGCGGTCGGCATCCCCGGCGACATCAGACTGCAGCTCGAGGATATTGAAGCCCGCTCGCGCCAACGCCGTGGTCACCGCGGCGACGATCCCCGCCCGATCCGCACCCATGACGCGGACCTGGATATTCGGCACTACATGGTGATGCAGGCCGCCGCTGGCGGGGTCCACGTGCACCCGCAGATGCAGGTCGGCGGCCACCGGCGCCAGCAGCCGCTCGAGGTCAGGCCCCGCCAGGTCGCCGCAGATCATGAGCATGATCGTGAAATTGCCGCCCAGGCGGATCATGGACGCCTCGCCCAGATTGCAGCCGGCCTCGGTCAGGGTCGTGGTCACCCGAGCCACAATCCCGGGCCTGTCTTCACCCACCAGGGTCAACATCTGCCAGTCGCTCAAGCGGCACCTCACTGGGTCAGTGGCCTAGGCAAGCGCTGATTGAGTGCGCTTCCCGTGCGGGCCAGGGATGGCCCGCCCGTTTCGAGGGCCTCAAGCCCTTGAAACGGGAGCGTCCCGCGACGCGCGCGTCGCGGGACGCGAGCTGCTCAAATGCCGGGAGGGCATTTGAGCAGCATCTCCCTAGGGTCGTCATGCGTCCCCCGGCCTGGGGGCCGCGGCAAGAGCATGACCGGGTTAGGGTTGCATGTACAGGGCCTGCTCCCCTCCCTGTCCGTCCAAGAACGACCTCCGGGCCGTTGGGGCTCAGTTCGGAGGCGCAGCAGGGTCGGAGGCCAGCCAAATCAAGCTCGCCATCCGCCCCGTGATCCCATCGCGGCGATAGGAGAAGAAACGCCGTTCGTCGCTTTTGGTACAAAAGCCGCCGCCCCACGCTTGGTCCACGCCGAGGGCCTGCAGCCGCTGCCGGGCGAGCCCGTAGAGGTCGGCCCACCAGCGCCCCGCCTGCGACCTGCGAAAGGCGCCTGCCGCCGCGCCGTCCCAGGCAACGAAGGCGGCCCGCACCTCGTCGCCGACCTCGAAGGCATCCGGACCTATGGCCGGTCCCAGCCAGACCAGCAGGTTCTCCGGGGCAATGCCCAAGCGCCTGACCGCCGCCTCGATCACACCCGAGGCGAGACCGCGCCAGCCCGCGTGAACAGCGGCGACCCGCGTGCCAGCCCGATCACACAGGAGCAGCGGCAGACAGTCAGCGGTCAGCACGGCGCAGACCGCACCCGGCTCGCTCGCCACGGCCGCATCGGCCTCGCCGCCCGCCCCGCACGGGCTGAGCTGAGCCCCGGCGGTGATGACATCGCAGCCATGGACCTGGCGGAGCCAGAGCGGCTCGGCGGGCAGGCACAGGTACTCGCGTAACAGGGCCCGATTCCGTGCCACGCAGGCGGGATCATCGCCGACATGCCCGCCCAGGTTCAGGCTCGCGTAGCGCCCCGCGCTGGCACCGCCCAGCCGGGTTGTGCAGCCGGCCCGGACCCAGGGTGGCGCCGGCCAGCTCGCCTCAATCCACTCCACCGTCGTCCTCGGTACCGTTTGCCTGACGCAAGCGCTTGAGCAGGGCGGCCAGATCGGCCGCCAGGGGCACCTCCCACGACAGCGGCTCCAACGTCTCCGGGTGCAGGAGCCCAAGGCGGATGGCATGCAGCGCCTGTCTCGGGAAGGCGCGCACGGCGTCCGCGAGGTCCTGGGGCATGCCCTTGGGCACGCGAGGCCGCCCCCCATACACAGGGTCACCAACCAAGGGATGCCGCAGGTGCGTCATGTGCACCCGGATCTGGTGGGTACGGCCGGTCTCGAGGCGCACCGCCAGCAGGGTGTACCCGGCAAACCGTTCCAGGATCTGGTAGTGGGTGACAGCGGGACGCCCATGGGCGACCACCGCCATGCGTGTGCGCTGGGTCGGGTGGCGGCCAACAGGGGCATCGACCGTGCCACCGGCCGTCAGCGCGCCGACCACCAGGGCCCGGTACTCCCTGTGGACGCGCCGGGCCTGTAGCTGATCCACCAAGGATCGATGTGCCTTCAGGGTCTTGGCGACCACGAGCAGGCCGCTGGTGTGCTTGTCGAGGCGGTGGACGATCCCCGAGCGCGGCAGATGATCGAGCCCGGGGGCATGGTGCAGGAGGGCGTTTTGCAGGGTACCGTCCGGGTTGCCGGCCGCCGGGTGGACCACCAGTCCCGCCGGCTTGTCGACGACGATGAGGTGATCGTCCTCGTAGACCAGGCTCAGGCCAATGGCCTGGGGCTGGCATCTGGCCGCAGGTGCCGCCACGGGCTCCAGCCAGACCTCTTCCCCGCCCCAGACCCGGTCCCGCGACCGGCAGGGGCCCCCGTCGACCAGCACCCGCCCGTCCTCGATCCATGCCTGGAGGCGGCTGCGCGAGAAGTCCGGCAGGACCTCCGCCAGGGCCTGGTCGAGCCGCCGCCCGGCCTGCGCCGGGGCGATGTGCAGGCGCAAAACGCCTGCCGCAGCGGGCTGGATCACCGCCATCGCCCTGGCCATGACGCCCCGCGCCAGCAGGAAGGCTTGGGGTATACTTTCGCGGTTTTCACCCTCATGGCCGACAGCATGCTCCGTACTGCAACAAGGTTACTGATCATTGGTTGGGCGATGCTGGCGTCCGGGTGCGCCTGGCTCGACAAGTACTCCGATCCCACCCAGGGCTGGGATGCCGCCAAGCTGTACGCCGAGGCGTCCGACGAGCTCAACTCCGGCAACTATGCCCAGGCCGTCAAGCTCTACGAAAAGCTCGAGGCCCGCTATCCCTTCGGCCGCTATGCCATGCAGGCCCAGCTCGACGTCGCCTACGCCCACTACAAGGCCGAGGAGCCCGAGCTGGCCATCGCCGCGGCGGACCGCTTCATCAAGCTCTACCCGCAGAATCCCTACGTGGACTATGCCTACTACCTGAAGGGCATCGTCAATTACAACCGCAGCGTCGGCTTTCTGGATCGTTACATCCCCACCGACCCCTCCCAGCGGGACCCCGGATCGGCCTTGGATGCCTTCCAGGACTTCTCGGAGCTGGTGCGCCGCTTCCCGAACAGCAAGTACGCCGAGGACGCCCGCCAGCGCATGCTCTACCTGCGCAGCAATCTGGCCAAGCATGAGGTCAATGTCGCGCGGTATTACATGAAGCGCGGCGCCTACATGGCAGCGGCCAACCGCTGTACCTATGTCATCGAGCACTTCCAGCGCACCAAGGCGGTCGAGGATGCCCTGGAGATCCTGGTACAGGCCTACACCGCCATCGGCGAGAACAAGCTGGCCGAAGATGCCCGCCGCGTCCTGGCGCTCAACCGCGAGAAGGGCAACTTCCCAGAGGACAAGGAGCCGGAGAAGCCGAGCCTCAGCCGCAAGATCTGGGACTACATCGGGCTCGACCGCAACTGACCGGCCACCTCATCGACCGTCTGATGGGGCAGGCGAATCCCGCTGGGCCCGAGCTGGGCCCGAGCTGGATCCGGGCCGGCCCTGTGTCGGCTCGGGCGTCCAGGCGGCGCGGCTGAACGCAGGGATCGCGCCGCACGCGCTCAGACCGCGGCCTCGTTCTCCTCCCCGGTGCGGATGCGCACGACCCGCTCCACGTCGCTGACGAAGATCTTGCCGTCCCCGATCTTGCCGGTGCGCGCGGCGTTGCTGATGGCCTCCACACAGGGCGCGACCAAGTCGTCCGTCACGACGAGCTCGATCTTGACCTTGGGAAGGAAATCCACGACGTACTCAGCCCCGCGATAGAGCTCGGTGTGGCCCTTCTGCCGCCCGAAGCCCTTGACCTCGATGGCCGTCATGCCCGTGATACCCGCCGCGGACAGCGCCTCACGCACGTCGTCCAGCTTGAACGGCTTGATGATCGCTTCGACCTTCTTCATGAGTGGCTCCGAGATGGACAAAGGTGGCTTCCGGGCAGCGATTATAGGGTGCGCCTGCCCCGGCCACTAGGGTGAGCGGCTCGGGGGCGGGCGGGGGGCGGCAACGCTAGAGGCGGCTGGGATCAGAACCCGCTGGTGATCGGATAGCGCCGGTCGCGCCCGAAGGCCCGGCAGGTGATGCGCACACCCGGCGGGGCCTGCCGGCGCTTGTACTCGTTGCGGTCCACCATGCGGGCTACCCGGCTCACCTCGGCCTCCGGGTAGCCGGCTGCGATGATGTGGCCCACGCTCTCGTCGAGCTCGATGTAGCGCTTGAGGATCGCGTCGAGCAGGTCGTAAGGAGGCAGGCTGTCCTGGTCTGTCTGGTCGGCTCTGAGCTCCGCCGACGGGGCGCGCGTGAGCACCCGCTCCGGGATCACAGGGGAAACGCCGTTGCGGTAGCCCGCGAGCCGGTAGACGAGGGTCTTGAACAGGTCCTTGATCGGCGCGAAACCGCCGGCCATGTCGCCGTAGAGGGTGGCATAACCCACGGCCATCTCGCTCTTGTTGCCGGTCGTGAGCAGGATCCGGCCCTGCTTGTTACTGATGGCCATGAGGATGACCCCACGGCACCGTGCCTGGATGTTCTCCTCCGTGACGTCCGGCGGCGCCCCGGCGAACTCCGCCTCCAGCATCCCGAGGAAGGCCTGGAACGCGGGCTCGATGGGAATCATCCGCGTCCGAACCCCGAGGGCCCGCGCCTGCGCCAGGGCGTCCTCGTTGCTCATGGAGGCGGTGTAACGCGAGGGCATGAGCACCGCCTCCACCTGCTCGGGGCCCAAGGCGTCGACCGCCACGGCCAGGGTCAACGCCGAGTCGATGCCACCGGACAGGCCGAGCACCGCCCCCTGGAAGCCGTTCTTGCGCACATAGTCCCGCACGCCCAGAACCAAGGCCCCATAGACCGCCTCCTCCTCGCCGGGAAGCGGGACACAGGACGCGGGCAGGGGATGGGGCCTGGGGTCGAGCGCGACATCCACGACCTGGGTCGCCTCGGCGAAGAACGGCAGGCGTGCGGTGATCTGCCCATGGGCATCCACGACGAAGGACCCGCCGTCGAAGACCAACTCGTCCTGACCGCCCACTAGGTTCGCGTACACGATGGGCAGGCGGTGCTCCTCGGCCCTGCGCGCCACCAGCAGCTCCCGCTGGAGGGCCTTACCCATGTGGAAGGGGGAGGCATTGATATTGACCAGCAACGCGGCACCGGCCTCGGCCGCCTGGCGGGACGGACCCTCTTCCCAGATGTCCTCGCAGATCGTCAGGGCGATGCGTACACCCTTGAGCTCCAGGATGCAAGGGGCCGACCCTGGAGTGAAATAGCGCTTCTCGTCGAAGACGCTGTAGTTGGGCAGGTGCTGCTTGGCATATTCCGCCACGATGCGTCCGTCTGCGATCACACCAGCACCGTTGTAGAGCCCGCCCAAGGCGGCCTTGGGATAGCCGAGGACCAGGGCGATGCCCCAAGTCTGGGCGCAGATCTCCGCCAGGGCCGCCTGGGTCCGCTCCATGAGCTCCGGGCGCAGGAGCAGATCCTCAGGGGGATAGCCCGTCAAGGTCAGCTCCGGAAACACCACCAGATCCGCCCCATGCACCTCCCGGGCCGCCTTGGCCGTGGCGATCACCCTGTCCCGGTTGCCGGCCACGTCGCCCACCAGGAGATTGAGTTGGGCGATGAGGATTCGCAGGCTCATGGGCGGCTCCAAGACAAGGGACGACACAGACCGATCAAGAGGGAGGGGCCCAGACCAAGCACCGGGCCGTCGACGGCGCCGGACACGGCGACCCAAGGGCCAAGCCAGCATCCTGCCGAGGCCCAGCCCGGCTGCCATGCGCCGGCCATGGCGCCCCTCACCCGCCCGCGGGCGAGCTGGACGGCCCTCGCCGCCTCACCCAATCGGCGAAGTCCTCCTCGGCCAAGGCTGGCGCGAACAAGTAGCCCTGCCCCCGCGCGACCCCCCAGCGCATGGCCGCGAGGCGCTGGGCTTCGGTCTCGATGCCCTCGGCTACGGTCTGAAGACCGAGGTGGCGTGCGAGACCGACGATCATCTCACCAATCCGCGCACCGTCGCCGGGCTCACTGACCCGACTCATGAAGACGCGATCCACCTTGATCGTGTCGATGGGTAGCCGGCCAAGATAGGACAGGGCCGAGAATCCGGTCCCAAAATCGTCGAGGGCGACGCCGACACCAAGCCCCCTGATGCGCTTGAGACAGTCAATGGCCAGTTCGACGTCGTCCAGGAGCACGCTCTCCGTGACCTCGATCTCCAACTGATCGCCGTTGATCCCGTGCGTCAGCAGGGCGTCGCTCACCTGCTGGGCGCAATAGCCGTGGCGAATCTGCAGGGCCGAGACATTGACAGCCACCCGCAGCCGGCCAAGCCCCTGATCGCGCCAACTGGCGACGGCCCGGCAGGCCGCCGCCAGGGTCCAGGCGCCCAGCTCGCGGATGAGGCCGCTGCGCTCCGCCAAGGGGATGAAGATCGCTGGCGACACCTCCCGCCCATCCTCCCGCCACCAGCGCAACAGGGCCTCGGCGCCGACCACCCGCCCGGTTGCGAGCTCTACCAGCGGCTGGTAGTAGACGTGCAGGCGCTGCTGTCCCACGGCGGTGCGCAGGGCGTTGAGGAGGTCGAGCCGCTCCCCAGAGGCCTGCGCCATCGCCCTGCTGAACCGCACCCATGCGCCTGGGGCGGTCGACTTGGCGTGGGTCAGCGCCACCCCCGCGTTCTGCAGCACCTCCGCCCCGGAGCCCGCCTCCTCCTCGGAGCACTCGCCCAGGGTGACGGAGATCGGCAACTGGTACCCGGCCACCGTGAACGGCTCCCGAAACAGCTCCCGGATCGCCTGCGCCGAGATGGCGCCCTGCTCCGCCACAACACCCAGGATATCTCCGGAGTAGCGCCCGACCTGGGCCCCGTCGGGCAGGCGGGCGCGCAACCGGTCGGCCACGGCCCGCAGCGTCGCATCGCCCATGGCCCCGCCTAGCACATCGTTGATATCGGAGAACTGGTTGATATCGAGCAGGACCACCCCGAAGGGCCGGCCCCGGTGCCAGAAGTCATCGACGATGTCGGAGAGCTTCAGGCGGTTGGGGAGGTCCGTCAGGGGGTCGTGGTAGGCGAGATAGTTGAGCCGGTGAAACAGGTAGACATTGGAGAAGCCAACGGAGATGTTGCTGGCGAACACCTCCAGCAACTGCCGCTCCAATAGGTCGAGCACCCTGCCGCAGGTCAGGTAGATCGCCTGCTCCCGCCCGCCCGGCGAGCGCAGATACAACACCATGTGGTCGCCCGCATAGGTGCTGCGTCCTTGCGTTATACAAGCGCGGATCGCCCCCTCGATCTGCGGGTCACCCAGGGCACCGAGGGGGCGGTTGACCGCCGTGGCAAGGGCGCCCAGGGCCCCGACCACATAGAGTCCGTCGGCATCCGACCCGTCCATCGGGAAACCGCGTTGGGCACAGACCAGACCATCCGGGGCCAGGCGCAGCAGGCCCGCGATCTGGATCAATACGCCCTCTGCGAGGCTTTCCAGCGCCCGCTTCTCGAACAGATCGGCGGTGGCGTGAACGATCTTCTCAAGTCCGCGACGCGCATAGGCAATGGTGCGAATCTGCTCGTAGGACCTCAGGGCCGCGGTGAGGGAGGTGATGAGGCGGGTGCGGGTCAGCTCCGCCTTGGTCCGATAGTCGTTGATGTCGAAATCGCTGATCGCCTCAATCTCGGGTGCATAGCCGGGTTGTCCGGTGCGCAGGATGATGCGCAGCTCCGTCAGTGCGAGCTGCTCGCGGATGATCTGCACCAGCTTGAACCCGGCGTCCTCGGCCTCCATGACCACGTCGAGGAGGATCACCGCGACCTCCCGGTCGCCCTGCAACAGGCGGTGGGCCTCCTGGGCGCTATAGGCGTGGAGGAAGGCCAGCCGCCGCCCGAGGATGGCCACGTCGGACAGGGCGAACACCGTGCTCGCGTGGACGTCGCGGTCGTCGTCCACGATCAGGATGCGCCACGGCTGGTGCGCCTGGGGCACCGGCCTCCAGGTGTCATCTTCGTCGAAGACGACCAGGTCGTCGGCGTCGCCGGTGTCGATCATGCGAAGGGTTCCGCTTGGACGGCGAGATCGCCCCCTGGGCGCTCTGCCGCCATCTTTGGGGCCACCAGGGGCAGGTCCAGCACGAAGGCAGCCCCTTCTCCGGGTCGGCTGCTGAACGAGATCTTCCCGCCCAAGACCCTGGTCACGATATTAAACACGATATGCAGGCCAAGCCCACTGCCGCCTTGTCCCAGGCGTGTGGTGAAGAAGGGGTCGAAGATCCGCGACTGATGCGCCTCGGGGATCCCGCGGCCATTGTCCCGGACCTGGACGCGCACCCGATCCGGCCCTTCGAGCGCCGCGTCGATGGATACGACCCCTTCGCCGACGCCCTCGAAGCCGTGCACCAAGGCATTGTTCACCAAGTTGATCACCACCTGCCCGAGCGGCCCCGGATAGCTCAGCATGGCGATACCTGTCGGCACGGCGACCTCGATGCGGTGCGGGGTCTTCTTGAATTGCGGTCTGAGGGTTGCGACCACCTCGTTGAGCGTCTCCGCCAGATCGAAGCGGCGGGGCTGCGCGCTGGTCTGGTCGACGGCGACACGCTTGAAACGGCCGATCAGCTCGCTGGCGCTCAGCAGGCTGCGGACCAGAAGATCCGATGCCTGCTTGACCTGAGCCACGAAGTCGTCGAGGTTGGAGCGCCGCAGCCGCCCGCCAGCCGCCTCAGTGGCGAAGGCCTCGGCGCGGTCCTCGAGGGTCGTGGCCACGGTGAGGCTGTTGCCGATGGGGGTGCTGAGCTCATGGGCAATGCCGGCGACCAGAGAGCCCAGTGAGGCCAATTTCTCGGTGCGGACCAGCTCGTGCTGCGCCCGCTTCAGGGTGGCGAGGGCCTCCTCGAGCCGGTGGTTGGCCGCGGCAAGCTCCTCGGTGCGGTGCTCAACCCGGCTCTCGAGCTCGAAATTGAGCCTGTGCAGCGCCTCATCGGCCCGCTTGCGCTCACCGATGGCCGCGATCAGGTCCATCACCGCGCGCACGCTGCGCTCCCGCGCAACAGCCACCAGCTCCGCGATCTCACCGGACCCGAGCGCGAGCGCCGCCAGCGACGCCGTGACGACGGCGGTCAGGGCGCCCGCCCCGGGGGCATCGGGTGCGAGCCAGAGCAGGCCGAGGATGCAGGCCACCGCGAGCACCCCGGTGCGACGGCTGAGGCGGCGGTCGAACCAGACCGTCGAGTAGAGGACCTGGAGGAAAAAGCCGTACACGAAGTAGCTGGACACCCCGCCAGTCATGGCCGCCAAGGCGGTGAACGACGCGGCGTCCATGACCACCAGCCAAAGGGGTCGGAAGGTCGGACAAAGCCCGCCATAGCTCCCCGCGATGCAGAGCACGTTGATGACGAGGTGACACCCGGCTACCCCGTAGAAGGCGATGGGCATCGCCCCCGCCGGCGGTGACAGCCACGCAAACCAGGGGATCAGGAGCAACAGCACACCGCGATAAAACACCACCCCTTTGAGCTGGGCCGCGGTGCGGAACAGCAGCTCCTCCTGCTCACGGTAGGTGGCTTCGCTGACCCCGAGCTCTACGGCGCCCGAAGGGCTCATGCGCCCGCCGGCTCGCTGGAGCATGCCTCCGGCAAACCGCCGCCAGCCAAGGGGCCAGGCTTGCAGGCCGTGAAGATTCCGTAACCGAAGTACTCGGGACAGCGGCGGAACAACTGACTCATAGCGGCCAGGCGCATGTTCAGCTCTGCGTCGCGCAGCACCCTCCACATGATGCCCGCGGTCCGCACTAGCCCCTCCTCCTTCAGAAGCTGGTAAGGCGTGGATGCGGTGAAGGGATGCAGCTCGCAGGTTGCGTCCCCGAGCCCGGCCGCCTGCATCCTCTCGATCCATCCCTTGGCCAGCCGTGCCCCATGAAACGTCTCACAGATGGTCGCGCACATCACCGCCTCGATCGCTGGGGTCGGCGGCCTGCGCCAGGTCACCTCGTTCATGCCAACCTTACCGCCGGGCTTGAGGACGCGGGCGATCTCACGGAACAGGATGTCGTTGTCGTTGAAGCAGGCGACCGACTGCACGATGACCCGGTCAAAGCTGTCCGCCGCAAAGCTCATGCGCAGGGCGTCGGCCCGCACGTAACCCACCTCCGGGAAGTCCCGGGGCGGCATCGCTCGCCGGGCGCGCCGGAGCATCTCGGCGTCCTTGTCCATTCCGACCAGACGACAGGGCACGTGCTTCGCGACGTAGCGCATGGCCGAGCCCACGCCGCAACCGAGGTCCAAGACCTTCATACCGGGACGGATGTCGAGCCGCGCGAGCAGCCGCCGGGTGCCCGTGATACCGCCGGCATGCAGCCAGGTCGTCCCGAGATCATCCCTCAGGAATCGAGCCAGGTTGAAATCCTCGCCCGGCAGCACGTAGGCGCCGATCTTGACGACCTGCCGGTCGCCCTCACCGACCAGGAACTGTGCAGGGTTCACGCAGGACTCCTCGCTGTCGGCCGATCCGATCCAGATCCGATCCAGATCCGGTCCAAAGGGTCCGGGCTCTGGGGGGCGCCCGGTGCTCTGGCACCGACGTCATTGGCGAAAGCGTCGTTGAGCACCGCACCGCGCAGGGCCCAAGGCAGCTCCCTGAGGCCGGCGACACAGGCCCTATCCCGCCAGCAACTGCGCCATGCGCGCCCCCATCTGTGCCGGCGACCGTACGATGCTGACCCCGGCCCGCTCCAAGGCCGCAAACTTGCCCGTGGCCGTGCCCTTGCCCCCGGTGATGATGGCCCCGGCATGACCCATGCGCTTACCCGCAGGTGCCGTCACCCCGGCGATGTAGGCCACCACCGGTTTGGTCATGTGGCCACGGATGTACTCCGCTGCATCCTCCTCCGCTGTGCCGCCGATCTCCCCGACCATGATGATGCCCTTGGTGCCAGGGTCTTGCTCGAACAGCGCGAGGCAGGCGACAAAGTCCAGGCCCTGGATGGGATCGCCCCCGATCCCGATGCAGGTGCTCTGCCCCAGCCCGGCCAGGGTGGTCTGGAAGACCGCCTCGTAGGTCAGGGTCCCTGAGCGCGACACGATGCCCACGGTCCCTGGACTGTGGATGCTGCCCGGCATGATGCCGATCTTGCACTCGCCTGGGGTGATGACCCCCGGGCAGTTCGGCCCGATGAGCAGCGATGCCGTCCCCGCGAGGGCGGCCTTGACCCGAAGCATGTCCAGGACTGGGATGCCCTCGGTGATGCAGACGATGACCCGCACCCCGGCGTCTGCCGCCTCGAGGATAGCGTCGGCGGCGAAGGCGGCTGGGACATAGATCATGGTGGCATTCGCCCCAGTCGCGACGACCGCGTCGTGGACGGTGTCGAACACCGGGCGGTCCAGGTGCCGGGTACCGCCCTTGCCGGGCGTCACCCCGCCAACGAGGTTCGTACCATAGGCGATGGCCTGCTCGCTGTGAAAGGTCCCTTGCTTGCCGGTGAAGCCTTGGCAGATGACCCGGGTGCTCTTGTCGACCAGAACGCTCACGCGATGCGCCCCCTTTGATACTCGGTTTAGGCCTGCCGCTGGCCGGCGGCCGCGACGACCTTGTCCGCGGCCTCGCTGAGGGTCGAGGCGGCGACCAAGGCCAGCCCGCTCGCGGCCAGCATGGCCAGCCCTTGCGCGGCGTTCGTCCCCTCGAGACGGACCACCACGGGGACCCCCACATGGACCTGCCGCACCGCCTGGATGATACCCTCTGCGATCAGGTCACAGCGGACGATGCCGCCGAAGATGTTGACCAGCACGGCGGATACCTTGGGGTCGGAGAGGATCAGCTTAAACGCCTCGGCCACGCGCTCGGCGGTGGCCCCGCCGCCGACGTCGAGGAAGTTGGCCGGCGCCCCGCCATGAAGCTGGACCAGATCCATGGTCGCCATGGCCAGACCAGCCCCATTGACCATGCAGCCGATATTGCCGTCCAGGCTGATGTAGCTCAGGTCGTGCGCCCGGGCCTCCGCCTCCCGTGGGTCCTCCTGGGATGCATCGCGCAGGGCCATCAGATCCGGATGCCGGTACAGGGCATTGTCGTCGAGGTTGATCTTGGCATCGACGGCCATCAGCTCCCCCCCCTGGGTCAAGGCCAGGGGGTTGACCTCGACGAGGCTGGCGTCGCAGTCGAGGAACAGGCGGTAGAGCCCTTCCATCAGGCCCTGCAGGGCCTTCACCTGCTTGGCATCCAGGCCGAGGCCGAAACCGATGCGCCGGCACTGGAAGGGCTGGAGCCCCACGGCCGGGTGGACCCGGGTGATGAGGATCCGCTCGGGGCTGACCGCGGCCACCTCTTCGATGTCCATGCCGCCCGCCGCGGAGGCCATGAAGGTCACTTGACGCGCCTCGCGGTCCACCAGCACGCCCAGGTAGAGCTCGCGCGCGATGGGCGTGGGCTGCTCGATCAGCAGCGCCTCGACGGGCAGCCCGTCCAAGCCGCTCTGACGGGTGCGCAGCCGGCTGCCGAGCAGGCGTGACGCCTCTGCGGTCACCCGTTCGGGGCTCTCCACCAGGACCACGCCACCAGCCTTGCCGCGCCCACCGGCGTGGACCTGGGCCTTGACCACCCAAGGGCCGCTGCCCAGCAGCGCCGCGGCTCGTGCACTTTCGGTCGCGGAAACAATGACCTGTCCGCGCGGCGTTGGGATCCCGTAGCGCTCGAACAGGGCCTTGGCTTGGTATTCGTGGAGATTCATTCCGGCTCGCTCGGGGATGATGGCGGTTGGCGCAGCCGGCCGGGGCCCGAAGCATCGGCTGGCGCCGGGGCCGGACCGCACCGCAGGGTCCGATGGCGCGTTGTATTCTGGGCCAAGTTGTTGCACATTGCCAAAGTGCCAGTGCGCGAGCAATGCCCATCTGTGGCGCCGGCCGCAGCCCGCAGGTGACCCCCCCGAAACCATCCCCATTCCCCGCACAATGACGGCCCAGCGAACCGCGCGCGACCATGACCAAACCCCACGCCCTGATCGTCGATGACGAGGCGGACATCCGCGAGCTCGTGAGCATCACCCTGGCGCGAATGAACGTGGATGCCCTCGCTGCGGCGACCATTGGCGAGGCGATCCGGTTGCTCGCAAGCAACCCCTTCGACCTGTGCCTGACCGACATGAAGCTGCCTGACGGCAGCGGCATCGACCTCATCCGTCACATCACCGAAACCTATCCCCACATCCCGGTGGCGATGATCACCGCACACGGGAGCATGGCCTCCGCGGTGGCGGCAATGAAGGCGGGCGCCTTCGATTTCGTCTCCAAGCCGGTGGACATCCACTTGCTGCGACGCCTGGTGGAATCCGCCCTCAAGCTGCACACTCCGGCCGGACCCGGGGGCGACCGCCGCCAGCCCCCGGGGGCCCTGCTCGGCGACTCGCCGCAGATGGCCGAGATCCGCCGTCTCATCGCCAAGCTGGCGCGCAACCAGGCCCCGGTCTTCATCAGCGGGGAGAGCGGCACCGGCAAGGAGCTGGCCGCGCGCCTGATCCACGCCCAGGGACCCAGGTGCGAGGGCCCCTTCGTCCCGGTCAATTGCGGGGCGGTGCCCCAGGACCTGGTGGAGAGCGAGCTGTTCGGACATGTCAAGGGAAGCTTCACCGGGGCCATCGCCGACAAGCTCGGCCTGTTTCAGGCGGCCGACGGAGGCACCCTCTTCCTCGACGAGGTTGCTGACCTACCGCTGTCCATGCAGGTCAAGCTCCTGCGCGCCATCCAGGAGAAGGCGGTACGTCCAGTGGGCTCCCACCAGGAGGTGGCAGTGGACACCCGCATCATCAGCGCCAGTCACAAGGATCTCGCTGCCGAGGTTGCCCGCAACGCCTTCCGGGAGGACCTCTTCTACCGGATCAATGTGATCGAGCTCCGGCTCCCGCCCCTGCGCGACCGTCCGGAGGACATCCCCGTCCTGGCGAACCACATCCTCGCCCGCGTCGCCCGCCAGAGCCACCGCCCGCCGCCGACCCTCACCGCAGCCGCACACCAGGCCCTCAAGACCTATCCCTTCCCGGGCAACGTACGCGAGCTGGAAAACATCCTCGAGCGCGCCATGACCTTGAGCGATGCCCTGACCCTGGACCTGGACGACATCGTCCTGCCGCGCGCGGCCCCGGCCCAGCGAACGGCCGCCGCGGCTGAAGCGTCCTCGACCCAGGCCGTCGCGGCGACACCGGTCCGTCCACCCGAGCAGCCCGCAGCGGGCGCACCCGCCGCAGTCGCGCTGGAGGACTACCTGGACGGCGTCGAGCGCCAGGTCATCCTCAAGGCCCTTGAGGAGACGCGCTGGAATCGCACGGCGGCGGCCCGCAAGCTCGGCATGACCCTGCGCTCCCTGCGCTACCGCCTGGCGAAGCTCGGCCTGGACTGATTCCGTTGCCGTCACCCCCGCACGAAGGCCCCATGGCTGAGACCCCGCCGACGACCGGTCCCATGCTAGAGTCAGACCCCTTCGTCACCTGGTTTCGCCAGGCGACCCCCTACATCCATGCCCACCGTGGGCGGACCTTCGTCCTGGCCTTCGGCGGTGAGGCCGTGGCGGGCGGTGGTCTGCCCAGTCTGGTGCATGACATCGCCCTTCTCCATGGCCTGGGGATCCGCCTGGTGCTGGTCCACGGCGCCCGACCCCAGATCGAGGAGCGCCTCGCCGAGCGCGGCGCGGAGCTGCGTTACGTCGGCGACCTGCGCATCACGGATGACGCCGCCCTCGCCTGCGTCAAGGAGGCGGCCGGAGTGGTACGGGTCGAGATCGAGGCGCTGCTGTCCCTTGGGCTCGCCAACTCGCCCATGGCCGGGGTCCGCATCCCGGTCGCCTCGGGGAACTTCGTCACGGCCAAGCCCCTGGGCGTGATCGACGGCATCGACTATCGCCACACCGGAGCCGTGCGCCGCATCGACCGCCGCGCCCTGCAGCAGCGGCTCGCCGACGGGGCCGTCGCCCTGATGCCCCCCATCGGCTACTCGCCGACGGGCGAGGTCTTTAACCTCAGCGCCGCGGATGTGGCGGGCTCCGCCGCGGCCGCCCTGGGCGCCGACAAGCTCATCTTCCTGACCGAGGCCGGGACCCTCAGCGACGACCGGGGACGGCCCGTGTCGAGCATCCTGGCGCGCGAGGTCGACGGACTCCTTGCGGGTACCGAGCCGATACCGCGGGAGATCGCCGCCTGCCTGCGGGCGGCCGCCTCGGCCTGCCGCAGCGGTGTGAAGCGCGTCCATCTGGTCCCGCGCCAGGTCAATGGCGCCCTGCTGCGCGAGCTCTTCACCCGGGACGGCATCGGCACCCTCATCTCCGGCGAGCCCTTCGAGGACCTGCGACCGGCACGCATCGACGACGTCGGCGGCATCCTGGAGCTGCTGCGCCCCTTGGAGGATACGGGGGTCCTGGTGCGCCGCTCCCGCGAGCGGCTGGAGACGGAGATCGACCACTTCTTCGTCATGGAGCGCGACGGTGCGACCATCGCCTGCGCCGCCCTCTACCCCTACCCGGCGGACGCCATGGGCGAGCTCGCCTGTGTCGCAGTGCACCCCGACTACCGCCGTGAGCAGCGCGGCGACAAGCTGCTGCGCCATGTCGAAACGGCCGCCCGCGCCGGGGGGATCCGCCGCCTCTTCGTCCTCACCACCCAGACCGCCCACTGGTTCAGGGAGCGTGGCTTCGAGCCTGCCACACTCGCCGACCTGCCCATGGCCAAGCAGGCCCTGTACAACTACCGGCGCAACTCGCAGGTCTACGTCAAGCTGCTCTAAGGGCCAGGCCCCGTCGTCGCACCTGTCCTCGCTGCGTCGGCGGCGGTCCGTCCCTCGGACGGGGTCAGAAGTGCCGCTCGCGGATGTGGGCGAGCAGCTCCCTCGCGGCGGCGTCCACCATGTCGTACACGGTCTCGAAACCGCTGGGACCGCCGTAGTAGGGGTCGGGCACCTCTGGCATACGCAGCTGCGGGGCGAAATCCATCAGCAGCGACAGCTTGAACTCCATGCCGCGCGGGCAGATCGCCGCGAGCCTGGCATAGTTGTCCCTGTCCATCGCCAGGATGTAGTCGAACGCATAGAAGTCCTCGGGCTCGGCGCGCCGGGCCCGCAGGTCCGCGATGTTGACCCCGCGCTGGGCGGCGGTCCGCATGGCCCGGCTGTCGGGCGGCTCGTCCAGGTGATAACCGTGGGTCCCGGCCGAGTCCACATCGATGCGCTCGGCGAGTCCCGCATCGCGGACCAGTTGGCGAAAAATGCCGTGGGCCATCGGGGATCGGCAGATGTTCCCCATGCAAACGAACAGAACCCTGACCGTGGGAGAAGTGCTCATGTGAGGTGTGCTGGTGTCAGGCAACGCAGGGCCATGATGATAGCGCCTGATGCGGGCTGGGTCCCGCGCGCCGGGCCTGGATGCCCCTGGCGATCAGCCCTCGCGAGTCAGACGCCGAATGATCGCCCGGCCAAGGGCATCGCCGACCCGGCGCAGATCCCTCGGTCCGCCGAGGTCGGCGAGCTGGGTCACGGCAAGGCCTGGGTATCCACACGGGTTGATGCGCTGGAAGGGCGTCAGGTCCATGTCGACATTCAGCGCCAGACCGTGGTAGCTACAGCCGCGCCGCACCCGAAGCCCCAAGGCGGCAATCTTGGCACCTTGGACATAGACGCCGGGCGCGTCGGGCCTGGCCCGGGCATGGATACCGTACCCGTCGAGCAAGGCGATGGCCGCCGCTTCCAGTAGGCGCACCAGGCCCTTAACCCCCAGCCCGGCGCGGCGGAGGTCGACCAGCACATAGGCGACGACCTGCCCCGGCCCATGGTAGGTGACCTGACCACCGCGGTCGCTCTGAATGACAGGGATTGGACCCGGATCGAGCAGGTGCTCGGGCCGGCCCGCCTGCCCTAAGGTGAACACGGGCGGGTGCTGCAAGATCCAGACCTCGTCGCGGGTCGCCGGGTCGCGCCCGTCGGTGAAGGCCCGCATCTCGGCCCAGGTCGACGCGTAATCGCTGAGCCCTGGGCGCCACAGGAGCCGCGGTGGGTCCGTGCCCGCCTGCACGCTCACAGGGCCCAGACAACCTCCGCACGGGCGGTGAGGTCGCGGTAGATGGCGTCGAGCTGTGCCTTGCTGGTGGCCTCAATGGTCAAGGTGACGGACACCCACTTGCCCCCGCTGCTGCCGCGCACGCGCATGGTGCCGAGGTCCATGTCCGGCGCATGGCGGGCCACAATCTCCACCACCAGCGACTCGAAGTCATCGCTGGCGGCACCTACCGCCTTGATCGGAAAGGCGCAGGGGAAGACCAGCAGGGTGTCGTCGTGCGTCGTCATGGCGGCCCAGCGACGACCCCTGACCGGCGCAGGGGCATGGCATCCTGGTGCACTGGAGGCTTGACCATGCTCAGGAGAACCAGCGCAGGATGGTGTCCCGGATCTTGGCCCAGAGGCCGCCCTCCGCGACGTCGCGCAGGGCCACCAGGGGCTCGCGCAGCAGCTCCCTGTCACCCAGGGAAATGACGATGTCGCCCACCCGGTCGCCCTTGGCGATGGGGGCGACCAGGTCGGGGTTTTTCTGGAGGTAACCGGACAATTGGTCGTAGCGGCCGCGCGGAATGATCACCGAGAGCTCTTCCGCCGGTCCAACCGGCAGCTCGGTCACATCCCCCATCCAGACGCGCAGGGTCTGGATCTGCTCGTGCGGGTCGTAGATCCGCTGTCCCTCATAGGCGCGAAAGCCATAGTTGAGCAGGGCCAGACTGGCCTGGGCGCGGGCCTCAGGGCTGGCGGCCCCCATGACCACCGAGGTCAGGCGCATGCCGTCCCGCCGGGCGGATGCCACCAGGCAATAGCCGGCACCCTGGGTGTGGCCGGTCTTGACCCCGTCCACCGAGTCATCCCGCCACAGCAGCAGGTTACGGTTTCTCTGCTTGATGTTGTTGTAGAGATACTCCTTCACCGAATACCACTTGTAGTACTCAGGGAACTCCCGGATGGTGGCCGTGGCCACCTTGGCGAGGTCACGGGCCGTCGCATACTCCTCCGGGTCCGGTAGGCCAGTAGCGTTGGCAAAGTGGCTGTTGGTCATGCCCAGGCGCTGGGCATGCTCGTTCATGAGCTTTACGAAGCCCTCCTCGCTCCCGGCCACGTGCTCGGCGAGCGCAACGCTCGCATCGTTGCCGGACTGGATCACCATCCCTTTGACCAGGTCCTCCAGCAGGATCTGCTTGCCCACATCGGCAAACATGCGCGACCCACCGGTCCGCCAGGCCTTCTCGCTGATCAGGACCTGGTCGGTCAGGGCGATGTGCCCGGCCGCGAGCTCGTGGAAGACCACGTAGGCTGACATGATCTTGGTGAGGCTCGCCGGCTCCAGCCTTTCGTCGGCATTGGATTCGACCAGGACCTGGCCGCTCGGATGGGCGACCAGGACATAGCCCTTGGCGTTGACCTGCGGAGGCGCCGGGGCCCCGGAGTCGATCTGAGCCTGAGGAGACCCCGGACGGGATGGGGCCGCTGCAGTCTTAGCCGAATCGGGTGCACGCACCTCGGCCCCGGACTTGGCTGCGGGCTTGGCCGAGGGCTGCCCAGGGGCCTCGGCAAACCCCAAGGCCGGCAGGAGAGTCAGCAGAAGACATAGGGACGCGACGGACTTCATCGGCGTTGATCCGAAAGCAGGGGCGGCAGGAGAAGGCTGCGGGCAGCCGCGCGGCTGCCCGCATTCTACCCGCCTACCCCCGGCTTGGCACCCGCCGCGCCGGGACCAGGCGGCCGATGGTCCTATTCGACCACCACGTGCGACTTGGTGACCCCAAGCACGGCGAGCTGTTGCGACAGGTCGCTCGCCTTGGCGCGAGAGGCCAGGGGTCCGACCTGAACCTTGTAGAGCGCCGAGGAATCGGCGCTGATGCTGCGTACCTGAACCTGATGCTTGGCCAGCTCCTTCGACAGGCGCTTGCGCAGATTCTCGGCGTTGGAGCGGTCACCAAAGGCACCCACCTGCAGGTACATGCCCCCTGCCGGAGGATCTAGCTTGGCAACCTTGGTCCCTGGCTCCGCGCGGCCCTTGACACCCTCTGCCTTGGCCGCAACCGCATCACCCCGGTCCTGCGCCCCGCCCTTGCCGTCCTTGGCTCCTGCGACGGCGAGCTTGGGCTCCGCCTGAGCTTTGGTCCGTGCCACCTGCGGGCGAGCCCCCGCCGACGCTGTCTTTGGCACCGCCCCTGCACGCTGGGCAACCACCAGTTCGCGCCCGGCGGGCTCCTGAGAACGAACGCCCGGGGCCTGGATCTCTGGGCTGCGGTCCTGTGACCGGGCGACCTCGCGGGCGGCCCTGGGCTCAGGGCTGACCTCGGGTCTGTGGTCAGGTTTGGCCTGCGCCGGATCGCTGCGCACGGGTGCGGCAGGACCTGTCGCGGCGGCCACCGCCGGGCCCATGCCCCGACTCCGGTCGCCCGGCGTAGGACTCACCCCAGGTGCCGGTGGCCGTGAGGTCTCGAAACCCTCGAGGAAGGGCTGGGGACTGGCCGCGGCCTGGACCTGCGGTTGCGTCTTCGGCGTGTTGGCGGCAAGCAGGAAGGGATTCGGCGGGATGCTCCCAGGACTCGCCGGGTCGAGCGCCCTCACCTCCACCTCGGCGGTGCCGGTGGCGAGGACCCCAAGCTTCGCCGCCGCCGCACGCGACAGGTCTATGACACGGGGACCGTGGAAGGGCCCGCGGTCGTTGATCCTGACGACGGCGCTACGCCCATTCTCGAGGTTCGTGACCCGGGCATAGGTCGGCAGCGGCAGGGTCTTGTGGGCCGCGGTCATCGCATTCATGTCATAGGGCTCGCCGCTGCTCGTCCTACGGCCATGGAAGCCCGGTCCATACCATGAGGCGACGCCGCGCTCCACATGGCCGCGGCTGTCATCCTTGGTGTAATAGGTCCGGCCCCGGACCACATAGGAGGCGGGGTTGCCGTACCGGCTGCGCGGCTCCGCCCTGGGAATGACCCCGTCCTCGCCGCCGGCGACCCGACCGCCAGCCTGCTCGGGCTGGGAGGCGCAGCCCGAAAGCAACGCCAACACCCCCCCCAATACGACCAAGGACAGAGCGCCTCGCGGGACGCACGCCCCCCTGTTTTCCTGCCCCACTGCTGTATGTGACGTCATGCGTTTCCCCCAATGTTGATCGCGGAGCGGCCGGACGAATCGGCGGCTCCCACGGGGCGGAGGGCCCCTTCGTCCACCCGCCGGCACAAACCGACAGGGAACGAAAGGAGGTGACCGGCCCCATCGGGCGGCCCCACCTCCGCTGCGCAACCTAGACCCGAGATGGGCCTAGCCAGCGCCCCCCTTGTTAGCGGCGGCCTGCCGGGACTCCGTGGCCAGGTACAACGCCTTGATCTCACGGCCGAGCTGGTGCACGGCCATGGCATACAGGTTGCTGCGGTTATACCGCGTGACGACGTAAAAGTTGTTGAACGCGACCCAAAACTCTTCCTCTGGCCCATCCAGCGCGAGGAGCGTTGCGGGCGCCGTCGCATCTGTGCGCTCGGCGGGGGTCACCCCGCGTGCGGACAAGTCCGACACGGGCGCGGATGGCTTGACCGGCTCCTTCCGGGCGACCGGGATGCTGGCCGCCTCCACCGCCGCACGGGCCTCAGGCGACAGGGCGGCGGGCACGGCGATGGGCTCACCGGAGCACCAGCCATGGAGTCGGAGGAAATTGGCGATGCTGCCGATCACATCGGCATCACTGCGCCATAGATCGCGCCGCCCGTCGCCGTCGAAGTCCACGGCGAAGGCCCGGTAGCTACTCGGGATGAACTGGGGCTTGCCAAGGGCGCCGGCGTAGGAGCCAGTGACCTTATCGACATCGATGGCCTCCTCGCGGGCGAGGAGCAGAAAGGACTCCAGCTCCTGCCGGAAGAAGTCAGCCCTCGGCGGGTAGGCGAAGCCTAGGGTCGTCAGGGCGTCCAGGACGCGGTGACGACCGAGGTTGCCGCCGTAACCGGTCTCCACGCCGATGATGGCGACAATGACCTCCGCGGGGACGCCATAGTCACGCTCGGCACGTTCCAACAGATCGGCGTGGGACCGCCAGAAGTCCCGACCCCCTTCGATCCGGGCGCGGGTCAGGAAGATCGGGCGGTACAGCGACCAAGGCTTGCCCTCTTGGGGACGGCGCATGGCATCGACGATGTCCTGCCGGTAGCGCGCTCGACCCATGAGCTTGGTCAGTGCAGCAGCGTCAAAGCCATTCTTGGCCGCCATCTCCGCCGCGAAGGCCTGGGCGGCCTGACGGTAGGCAGCAGGCTCGGCGCCAGCGGCGGGGCTAGGGCCGAGTCCAGCCAGACACGGCCACATCAGACCCAACGCTCTGAACCACAAGCAACTCTTAGGACTTGACCGAGCCACTCAGTTCACGCTTTGTCTGCGAAAAGCGGAGGAACATCCTACACGGCAAATCTTTTTCTATGTGTATGGATGGACATGATCATACCGAACCCGGCCATGATCGTCACTAGGGATGTTCCCCCATAGCTGATCAGGGGCAGCGGCACGCCCACCACGGGCAGGAGACCGGAGACCATTCCGGTGTTGACGAAGGCGTAGATGAAGAAGACCAGGGTCAGCCCCCCCGCCAAGAGCCGTCCGAAGGTATCCCTGGCCATGCTGGCGATGTAGAGCCCTCGCAGGATGATGACGAGGTAGAGGCCCATCAGGATCAGGGCGCCGGTCAGTCCCAGCTCCTCGCCCAGGACGGCGAAGATAAAGTCCGTGGTGCGCTCGGGCAGAAACTCAAGATGCGACTGGGTCCCGTTGAACCAGCCCTTGCCATAGAGGCCCCCTGAGCCGATGGCGATCTGCGACTGGATGATGTGGTAGCCGGAACCCAGGGGGTCCGTGGTCGGGTCCAGGAAGGTCAGAACCCGCTGCCGCTGGTAGTCGTGCAGCAGATACCAGAGCACCGGGACCGAGGCGGCGGCCAGGACCCCGACCCCAAGGATCAGGCGCCAGCTCATGCCGGCCAGGAACAGCACCAAGCCGCCTGACCCGGCCACCAGTATGGCGGTCCCGAGATCCGGCTGCAGGAAGATCAACAGGGTCGGAACCGTGATGACGACGACCCCGCCCAGGACGCGCCAGCCGCCAGGCGGAAGCGGGCGGGCGGACAGAAAGGCGGCGAGCATCATGGGTACGGCCACCTTGAGCAGCTCCGAGGGCTGAAACCGCAGCACGCCCAGGTCCAGCCAGCGCTGCGCGCCCTTGCCCACATCACCGACCAGCAGGACGGCCACCAGGGTGAGCAGGCCGCCGAGGTACAGGGGGGCAGCCCAGCGCCGCAGCGCGGCGGGGGGCACCTGCGCCAGGGCCAGCATGACCCCAAAGGCGAGGACCAGCCTCAGGACCTGCCGCTCCACCTTGCCAGGGTCCTGGTCCGTGGCGCTGAACAGCACCAGCAGACCGTAGCCGCACAGCAGCAGCACGCCCATCAGAAGGGGCAGATCGAGATGCAGACGCTGGACCAATCCCGTCTGGTCGGCCTCGGGGATCGAGTCCAGGGCTGAGTTGTAAGCCCTAGTCGCCATCGTCGGACTCCTCCATCTGCGGAGCGGCCTGCGGGGAGGCCTGGGTATGACCCAGATAGGCGTCGATCACCTGGCGGGCGATGGGCGCCGCCACAGAGCCGCCGTGCCCGCCATTCTCGACGATCACCGCGAGTGCGATGTGCGGGTCGTCCGCGGGGGCGAAGGCGACGAACAGGGCATGGTCGCGCATCCGCTCGGTGACATGGCTCTCGCGGTAGCTCTCCTTCTGGCCTACGGTGAAGACCTGTGCGGTGCCGGTCTTGCCCGCAATGCGGTAGGCATCGGCACGGATGCGCTTGGCCGTGCCGCGCTCCACCACCTCGACCATGGCACCGATGACCTGGTCCCATTGGGTGCGGTCCTTGACCGGCACCTGACGGGACACCATGGGGATCGGCTCATCGACCCGGGCGCCATGGGTACGGGTGGCGCGCACCACCCGCGGTCTGATGAAGTGGCCGCGGTTGGCCATGGCCGCGGTGGCCGCGGCGAGCTGCACCGGAGTGGCAAGAAAGGCCCCCTGGCCGATACCGACGATCAGCGTCTCCCCGGGAAACCAGGGCTGCTTGCGGGCGCGCTGTGCCCACTCCTTGGACGGCAGGAGGCCGGGCAGCTCACCCGCCACGTCGACCCCCGTGTTGGCGCCAAAGCCAAAGGTTGCCAGGAAATCGTGCAGGCGGTCGATCCCCAGGTCATGCGCCAGGTCGTAAAAATAGACGTCGCAAGACTGGACGATGGCCTGTTCCATGGCCACGGTGCCATGGCCGCCCCTGCGCCAATCGCGGTATCTGTGGCTATTGCCGGGGAGCTGGTAGCTCCCTGGACAATACTTGGTGCCCGAGAACGAGATGGTTCCGGTGGCCAGCCCGCCCAGACCAACGAAGGGCTTGATCGTGGAGCCCGGAGGGTACTGACCGCGCACCGCACGGTTGAAGAGCGGATTGTTCGGGTCGTCGCGCAGGTCGCGGTAGTCTTCGAATCCGATGCCCTCAACGAAGGGGTTGGGGTCGAAGCTCGGGTTGCTGACCATGGCCAGGACACCACCCGTGGCCGGATCGATGGCGACCAGTGCCCCGCGCCGGTCCCCCAGCGCGGCGGTGGCCGCCTGCTGCAGGGCGATGTCCAGATACAGGTGCAGATCGCGGCCCGACCTTGGGGCCTGGGACTCAAGCACCCGCAGGACCCGCCCCTTCGCGTTGACCTCCACCTCCTGGTAACCGACCCGCCCGCGCAGGACATCCTCGTAGGCCAACTCGACGCCGCTCTTGCCGATGTAGTGGGTCCCGCTGTACTCGACCGGGTCGATGGCCTTCTGCTCACGCTCGTTGATACGGCCGACGTATCCGAGGACATGGGCCGTATAAGGGCCCAGGGGGTAGTAGCGCAGAAGCTGCACGCCGATGCCGACCCCTGGGAACCGATAGGCGTTGACACCGATCTTGGCGACCTCCTCCTCGCTCAGGTTGAGCCGCAGGGGGACCGGATCGAAGCGGCGGCTCTGGGCGCGCAGACGCTCGAAGCGCCGGAGGTCCTTGTCCTCAATGGCGACCAGCTCGCGCAGCTCGGCGATGGTGGCGGCGAGGTCCTCGACCTTCTCCAGGGTGACGTCGAGGGAATAGGACGCGAAGTTGTCCGCCAGCAGGACCCCCTTGGCGTCGTAGATCAGGCCGCGGGTCGGGGGCAGGGGCTGGAGCTTGACCCGGTTCTCCTCCGACAGGGTGGTGAAGTGCTCATGGTCCGTGACCTGGAGCCTGGACAGGCGCGCCAGCACCATGGCGAAGGCGAGCACCACCAGCAGACCCGCAAGGATGGCCCGCCCGGCAAAGATCCGGCCGTCGCCGCCCGCCTGCCTGACACCGCCATCGACCATGGGCCAGCGGCGCTCAGGCCCCCTCGGCGGGGGCGCCAAGGTCGCGCAGCAGCGACGAGAGCCAGGGCCACAGGGCGAGCCCGAGGAAGGTCGGTACCCAGTACCAGAGGGTGGGGGTGGGGGCACCGGTTGCCCCGAGGGTCCAGACCGTGAGCAGCCGCTCCACGAGCAGCAGGACCCAGACCGACACCGCTTGCTGCCAGAGCGGAAAAATGCGGATGCGCCGGTGCAGCTCGATCGCCAGGTACACCACCACAGATAGGGCCAGGGCATTCTGGCCCAGCACGGTGCCGGATATCACATCGACCAGCACGCCGGTCCCAAAGGCCCAGAACACGCCGATCCGCTCCGGTTGGGTCAGCGACCAGAAAATGAGGGTCATGGCGACCCATTGTGGGCGCAGCTCCGCGGCCCAGTACGGCATGGGCAGCACGGTCAGGACCAGCGCCATGACCAGCGAGGCCAGGACCAGACCAAAACGGGGGGGTGCCCAGGCGTCGCTCATGGCCGAGTCCGCCCGCCCGGAACCGGACCCGGCCCCGAAGCGGCGCCAAGGTCAGGCCCAGGTCCGCTCGCCTGGCCGCCAAGCTTGGCCTGGGCAGAGCTGGTGGGCAGGGTCCACACCAGCAGCACCTCGCGCACGCGATCGAGGCGGGCGTTGGGCTCGGCGACCACGGTCGCGAACGGCTTGCCCGGCTCGATGCGAACCTCCACCACCCGGGCGACCGGGTAGCCGCCGGGGAAACGCCCGTCCAGACCCGAGGTGAACAGCTCGTCGCCGACCTGGATGTCGGCGTTGTTGGTCAGGTGGGGCAGCTCCAGGCGGTTGATGACCCCGGTCCCGGAGGCGAGGGTACGCAGCCCGTTGCGCCCCACCTGCACCGGCAAGGCGTGATCGGCGTCTGTGATCAGCAAGACCGTGGCCGTCAGGGGATCAACCCGCACCACCTGCCCCATCACGGCGTTGGCGTCGAGCACCGGCTGTCCGACATAGACCCCCGAGGCGCTCCCCTTGTCGATGACGATCTGGTGCCGGTAGGGGTTCAGGCTCACCCCGAGGAGCTCGGCCACCAGGACGCGATCCCCAATCTTGAAGGTGGAGCCGAGCAAGTCCCGCAGGCGCCGGTTCTCCGCCTCCAGGGCATCGAACTGCTGCAGGCGTCCGCGCAGCATCAGGTTGTCGCGGTGCAGGGCCGCATTCTCGGCGCGCAGCTGCGCCTCGTTGGCGAGGCGCTCGCGCACCTTGCTGCTCAGGCTCGCCGGCAAGTTGGCCGCGTACAGCACCGGATAGACCAGCACGGTGAGGGCCGAGCGCAGGGCGTCGAGGTGGTGAAAACGGTGGTCGGCAACCATCAGCCCCAGGGACAGCAACACCGCCAGCAACAAGCGCGCGCCTGGAGAAGGACCACGAAGGAACAGGGGCTTGATGGCCTAGGTCCTCTTGATTGAGCAGGGCCCAGGGTCTCGGCGATGACCCGCGCACAGGCGCCGGATGGGCGGTGGAGGTCCATGCCAGGTCGCTCGAGCCCGGCGGGCTTACTCCGTGGTCACCAGATCCAGCCGGTGGCTGTCGAGCATCTCCAGCGCCTTGCCCCCGCCGCGGGCCACGCAGGTGAGCGGATCCTCGGCGACCACCACCGGCAGACCGGTCTCGTCCTCGACGAGGCGATCCAGGTCGCGCAGCAAGGCGCCGCCACCGGTCAGCACGATGCCGCGCTCGGCCACGTCCGAGCCCAGCTCCGGCGGGGTCTGCTCCAGGGCCATGCGCACGGCCCCGATGATCCCCGCCAACGGCTCCTGCAGCGCCTCCAGGATCTCGTTGCTGTTCAGCGTGAAGCTGCGCGGGATACCCTCGGCCAGGTTGCGGCCCCTGACCTCGATCTCGCGCACCTCGGCCCCGGGGAAGGCCGAGCCGATGGTGTGCTTGATGCGCTCGGCGGTCGCCTCGCCGATCAGGGTCCCGTAGTTGCGGCGCACGTAGTTGATGATGGCATCATCGAAGCGGTCGCCGCCGATGCGCACCGAGTTGGAGTAGACGATCCCGTTCAGCGAGATGATGGCCACCTCGGAGGTCCCGCCGCCGATGTCGATGACCATCGAGCCCCGCGCCTCGTCCACCGGCAATCCGGCACCGATGGCCGCCGCCATGGGCTCTTCGATCAGGTACACATCCCGGGCGCCGGCACCGGCGGCCGACTCCTTGATCGCCCGCCGCTCGACCTGGGTCGAGCCGCAGGGCACGCAGATCAGCACCCGCGGGCTGGGCCGGATGAGGCGCGACTCGTGCACCTTGTGGATAAAGAACTGGAGCATCTTCTCCGTGACGGTAAAGTCCGCGATGACGCCATCCTTGAGCGGACGGATGGCGGTGATGTTCTGGGGCGTGCGCCCAAGCATCATCTTCGCCTCCTCCCCCACCGCCGCCACGGACTTGGGACCGCCCGCGCGGTCCTGCCGAATCGCCACCACCGAGGGCTCGTTGAGCACGATGCCCTGGTTGCGGGCATAGATCAGGGTGTTGGCCGTCCCCAGGTCGATCGACAGATCGTTGGAGAACATCCCGCGTATGCGTCTGAAAAACATCGACAAATACCTTGAATACGGCGCGCAGCAGCGGGGCCCCGCGGGTGTCCCTGGGGAAGACGTGCGCCCTGGCCGGACGAAAACGAGCGCGTAATCTAGCAATGCGCCCCCCTGGGGGCAAGGTCGCTGCCAGGCTCCAGGCGCAGGCACCGGGGCCGCGCCCGTGCGGGAACGCGATCTCAGCGCGTCCGCGCTCGACCTGGCCAGGATGGTCGATGAACCAGCCCTACGCCCCGCCAACAGGACCGCCGCGGGATTGGGACCGGCCGCACATCGTGCCCGCGGCTCGATCGAGGCCAGGCCCGCCGCGTACCAAGGCCAAGCGCCCTGTGCTATTTTCTACCCCTTTCGGCACTGCCCGGAGACACCGATGAGTCTCACCCGATCCGATGTCGACAAGATTGCCCACCTCGCCCGGCTCGCCATCCCCGACGAGGCCAAGGACCGCCTCGCCGCCGACCTCTCGAACATCCTCGCCCTGATGGAGCAGATGGATGCGGTCGACACCGCCGCCGTCGTACCGATGGCGCACCCGCTGAACATGGTCCAGCGGCTGCGGGACGACGTGCCGACCGAGCCGGACCAACGCGCCCGCTTCCAGGCCATTGCCCCCCAGACCGAGGACGGGCTCTACCTGGTACCGAAAGTGATCGAGTGACCGCCGCACCGCGCCCCAGCGCCCCCGGCAAGCTCCAGGAACCCCTCAGGAACCCCAGATGCACCACCAGACCATCGCCGCGCTGGCCGCGGGACTTCGCCGCGGGGACTTCTCCAGCGTGGAGCTGACCCGCCACTTCCTCGCCCGCATCGAGCGTCTGGACCCCGGCCTGAACGCCTTCATCACGGTCACCGCCGAGACCGCCCTGGCCTCAGCCGAACAGGCCGATGCCCTGCTGCGGCGCGGCGAGGGCGGGCCCCTGACCGGCATCCCCATCGCCCACAAGGACATCTTCTGCACCGATGGGGTCCGGACAAGCTGCGGCTCCCGCATGCTCGACAACTTCGTCGCTCCCTACGACGCCACCGTGGTCGAGCGCCTGGCCGCAGCCGGCGTGGTGATGTTGGGCAAGACCAACATGGACGAGTTCGCCATGGGCTCGTCGAACGAGACCAGCTTCTACGGCCCGGTGCGCAACCCCTGGGACCTGAGCAAGGTCCCCGGCGGCTCCTCAGGCGGCTCCGCGGCAGCCGTAGCCGCCCGCCTCTGCCCGGCGGCTACGGCAACGGACACCGGTGGCTCCATCCGCCAGCCGGCGGCCCTCTGCGGCGTCACCGGGATCAAGCCCACCTATGGGCGCGTCTCGCGCTGGGGCATGATCGCGTTTGCCTCCAGCCTCGACCAGGCCGGTATCATGGCCCGTTCGGCGGCCGACACCGCTCCATTGCTCCAGGCCGTGGCTGGCTTCGACCCCAAGGATTCCACCAGCGCCGAGGAGCCCGTCCCGGACTACGCCGCCAAGCTCAATGCCGACCTGAAGGGCCTGCGCATCGGGCTGCCCAAGGAGTACTTCGGGGAGGGGCTCGCCCCTGATGTCGCGGCCTCGATCCAGGAGGCGCTCAGGGTCTACGAGGGCCTCGGGGCCATCGTATGCGAGATCAGCCTGCCCAACAGCCCGTTGTCCGTCCCCGTCTACTATGTGGTCGCCCCGGCGGAGTGCTCCTCCAACCTGGCTCGTTTCGATGGGGTACGCTATGGCCACCGTTGCTCGAACCCCAAAGATCTCGAAGACCTTTATAAGCGTTCCCGCGCCGAGGGCTTCGGGGCCGAGGTCCAGCGCCGCATCATGATCGGCACCTACGTCCTTTCCGCGGGCTACTATGATGCCTATTACCTCAAGGCCCAGAAGATCCGCCACCTCATCGCCGACGACTTCCGGCGCGCCTTCCAGGAGGTGGACGTCATCATGGGCCCCACGAGCCCCACGACGGCCTTCCCCCTCGGTTCCAAAGTGGACGACCCGGTGGCCATGTACCTCAACGACATCTACACCATCGCCACCAACCTGGCCGGGCTCCCGGGCATGTCCATCCCCGTCGCACAGGCCGGCGGATTGCCAGTGGGGTTGCAGATCGTTGGGAATTACTTTGAGGAGGGGCGGTTACTCAATGTGGCGCATCGCCTTCAGCAGGTCACGACCTGGCATCTCGAGGCCCCGTTTGCGTCTGAGTGATTGGTTTTGGTCAATGAACCGCGATTTGCGGCGACCCGTTGGAGTGAGGAACGCCCCAGCGCAGCGCCACCCCGCCCGTGCCTTGCATCGTTGCCAACCGCAGAGCTATTGAATGACCCGGTATCCGTGACCTGAACGGCCGAGTACTGCCTGAAACGCTTTTGTAAACAGCCGGATACATGTAAACTAGACGCATCGTCGGACTCACCTCGCAGGTGGCCTGTGTTGCGTCGCTTCGTCATTGCGCAATCCGCGGCGGATTTCACCTCCCACGCCGCTTTGGGACTCATTGGCCTGGCGCTGGAGCGTCATACCGATCTTGCGGTGGATGCCGCGGCGTTTGCGCCCTTGCGTCGCGATGTCATCAGGCATGGCGACGTGCTGTCTTGCGATGTCGCGATGCTGTGTCTGGGCTAGAGCGACTTCGAGGCGATCAACGGTGTCAAGACCAGGGAGATTGTTATACCTCATATAGACACAAACTCACATTTCTTGAATGTCTGAAAATTCAGTGTGAGCAAAGATTCCAACTCCTTTTTGTGCGTTGTATGTGTTTGGTTAAGGCAATCAGTAATGGCGTTTCGGAAT